>Strait_p2__coassemble_3931_pt1 | contig 5133 bp, 4 predicted proteins | sample Strait_p2__metabat2_low_PE_043 | metagenome-assembled genome bin Strait_p2 | reverse complement strand
ATGTATGAACTTCCTTCCTCTTTCTGTCCATACGAGGTAGGTGTGGGTATAGGCGGTGCCCAGTTTCTCCTGTGCCCCATCGCAGTGAGGGTCGGGGAGGGTAGAGTAGCGGGTGCGGCTCTTCGCCAGGCCCATGTGGGCATAATCAGCATAGAGCAGATACTGGCCGCTCTGGTAGTACTGGATATGAAGGGCACAGAGCTGGCGGTTCAACTCCTGTGCCGTGATACCCAGCTCCTTCGCTATCTGCGTGGTGGTATAGCAGGAAACAGAGTTGAGCACATTGTCGGTGTAGAGCGCCTTCGGCAGAAGATGATCCACCTGATTCTCCAACTGGATGATGTTCTCACCGTTCTTGGCGATGCAAACCACCTGTTCGTCCACCACACCGTTCAGCCGACGAATCTCCGTATCCTGTTCTCCGATGAGTTTCTTCTGCTGATCAATCTGCACTTGCTGGTTTTTCAGCAGATTCTCCTTCTCCTTGAGTGTAGCTCTGAGAATCTCTTCAGCATGCCGAATCGTCTCCTCATCACTCTCGCCCTGCTTTACCGGAATATAACCGCCCGTCTTGCGAATCTGTGGCAGCACCTCGGAAGTAACCCAGTTTTTGAACTTCACCGCCGTTGGAAGCTTGGAGCCGAGAACCAAAGCATAGAATCCGCTCTCGTTAACGAAAAGCATCTGACACCAGCGTTTCGCCTCGCTTCCATCCTTCTTGATACCAGTCGCTACCCATGCGCCCTGTTTTAGGGCGTCAAGTGGGTTAACTAGCTGATTTACAGCGTTTCTTGGTTTCTTATACCCCAGCGCATTGCAGACATCTTTTGCGCAGAACAAGGGCTCCCCGTTTTCATCGGTCTGAGTAAGAATCTTACCGAATTCAGGGTTTTCGAACACGACAGCATTACCCGCTGTCTTTTCATTCTTCATTTCTTCCTTTTTTGTATTTTCTTCTGTTTTCATGTTAAAAATGGTATTAAAATTAAACACTAATAACTAATCACTACCCAATGCTCATCCAAATGCTCTCATCCCTGTCTCTCGCAGCGGTAATGGCATTGATGAGGCGGTGGAGCCAGATGCGGGAGTTCACAACCATGCCCTTCACACGGTTTTCACCCACCAGGATGCAGCCCTGCGTATCATCGGGATAATTGCCGGCATGGATGCGGATGCCCTTAAAATTGGGGACACCCAACAGCAGCGGCAACCACATCTGAAACCTCGGCGACTTACTGATCACCAGCGGATAAGTGCCCTCAGGTATCGCCGTCTTGCCCTTCATCTTCTGCGCCTTCTTGCCCGATACACGCCCCAACCGCACATTCTCCTCGGCAGGACTTAGCTCCACACCCAGAAGGTTGCGCCAGCACGGCTCCAGCGTATCACAGAAATACGAGTCCGCATTCAGCTTCTCCGCAGGCACCTCGCACACCGTCTTCAGTCCCCTGCACTTGTTCACACTCTCAATCGTGCGCTTCTTCACGTCCTCATCCTTCAGGATGTAAAGGCGACCTATCGTGTAGGTCTTCTTCTTCGCTATACGTTTTAAAACTATCTGCATAAGTAAAAATAAATTTAAGATTTAATAACCATACCGTCGTGGCGGTACTTAAGCTTCTCAAAACTGTCACAACTGTCACAACTGTCACGCTTGCCCGTATACTGATACGCCCTCCTGATGTAATTCCGGTGCAGCCACTGCCTGATCATCATATCGGTACCCTTCGCATCCAGTCCATGCTCTAGCCGGATGGCAAGCAACTGCGCAGCCGTAAAGTTATCGGGCAGTATCTGTAAAAGATTCTGAGGCCCACGCTTCGAACTCCTCTGCGCCGTAAAGTTCTCCTTCGCAATCATGTCGCCGAAGAACCGCATCTTGCAGTACAGGTCATACTGCTCGCTCCAGCGGATAAACTCGTCAATCTCCGGCTCCCACTTGCAACCATTGGCTACATACAGCACGCACGCCTTCAGGTAAGCGATGACGTTGGCACGGAACGAGAGATTCTCAAACGTCCTGTCCTGCGACAGCCGGGCAAACTCAGCATTCTCGTCCTTCAGTTTGAGGGCAAGCTGAAACGCCTCCTTACACTCAATCAGGCCCGTTACTTTGTTCAGATTTTCGATGTAAGGCCGTAGCGCCTCACGGTACGATTCATCATAAGTTCCGTAAACAGGCATATCTTCGCCGATTTCCCTTTCGGGGATGGTACAGAAGTTGATACGGCTGATAGGACCATCGGTAAGAACCTTAGAGAAGTAACGCTGACCCTTCTGGATGGTGGTAGATGCATTCCAGTTGAACCGGATGGTAACACGCTCCGTTACACTCATCGTTCCCACGCGAGTTTGTCCGTATTTATTACCTGGGTCTGCTGCCAGACACATGATGCGGAACTGCTGACTTCCGCTGCCCTTGAGCGCATCAAACTGGTCTAGCTCATTGAGCGAAGTATAGAGGAAATGTTCCTGCGCTTCAGCCGTTCTCATCACGAAAGCCGGGTTCGTCATATCCGCATCAATCTCCTGGATAATCAGGTTTTCAGGTCTCTTGCGCTTATCCTTGTTGGCACCCTTGCGCAGCATCTCATCCTTCCACGCCTTTTCGCGCTTCAGGTTTTCAGCATCCCTCAGCCTGATATCCTCCATAATGAAATCGATAGGCCTGTTCACGCTGCTCTTACCCGCTCCGGTACCCGCAAGCAGCAGCGTCATCAGTCTCGCCTCGTGCTCCACGTTGTCAATATACCGGAACCTCGTCTTCCAGAGATGCGTAGCCAGCGGCGGGAAGATAGCGTGCGCCACAGCCGGCTTATAAATTTCCGGCGTCCTCGATATCAGCAGCTCCACCAGCTTCGGCAGTTTCTTCGGCATCTCCGGCGGGTCAGGATAATCCTCCCCGGTACTTTGAACTTTGAGATTCGAACTTTGAACTGCATAATTAGTCACAGCATTCGAATTATTCACTCTTCGTTCTTCACTCTTCACTTCATTCGCCTTCTGTTCTGCAAGTGCATTCACCCTCATCACTTCCCTCGACATCGGCTTCGTATTGTCAGCATATTTCGCATAGAAGTCGTGAATCAGCTGATGGCAGTCGTTCTCCTGATAGTAGCTCGGCATTTTCACCCTCACCACCTTCATCAGTTCCTCTTCCTCCATCACCCTCGAAGCACCGGCGCTCATGATAGCCAGCAGCGAAGAGTGTCTCGACCCCACGGTATCAATCTCCATACCCCCGAGTCCGGCAGCCTGCGTAAAGAGGTCAAACGCAATCAGATTCTTCTCCCTGGCTCCCAGTCCGCCAGCATCCTGATTGCCTCCAGAATCCCCGATATGAGGAGCATCAGCACCATGGCTATTACCAGGTTGGGCAGGCTGAACAGCAGAGCCAGCAGAAACAGCAGTATTGCCGTCGTTGCCCGATAGTCTATTATTTTCATTATTCTTTCCATTGCTATTAACTTTTAACTGTAAACTATTAACTTTCCCTCTTCCGTCCACGGTCAGTCCGCGGTCCAGATACGCCTGCCTTCGCATCAGAATCTCCTTCTCGCTCAGCACGGCGCACCACATTTTCGACCTGTAGATTTCCGAGTCCTTATCCGTAAGATAAATCATTCTCTCGGGTGTGATGCAGCTCTCGTCATACGGCACCCCCAGCGCCTCGCAATACGCCTTCTGCGTCTCCTCGATGGTCATTCCCACCGGCAGTCTGATACCGATGTGCAGCTTCTTCCGGGCACTGTAGCAGAGGTGCAGCAGCGAGCCGTTCCAGATGCTGTCAGAGCAGTTCAGCTCCCTTGCCTTCTCGATAGCCTTGTCTACATACTCCCTGTCATCCACGTCGATGATAGTCTGGAACATGAAGCTCTCGGGCTGGGCATTCTCCTGTCTGCGCACGTTGTTCTTGAAGATGCCGTAGTGGGGACAGAAGAAAGGCAGTTCGCTCTTCAGCCTGTCCTGCGCCTTCTTCACCGCCTCTGCATCGTTGGCATTCACCTTCGGGATAGGCAGTTCGCCCCTAATCTGCTGAATCATCTTCCTGATTTCCGGCGATGCAATCACCTTGTCATACACCGCCATACTGTTTGAAAACACCTTCCCCTTATTGCCCTTGCGATAAGGGTTCAGTGCAATTACATGTTGTGTTTCTGTCATGTTATTTCGTTAATAAAAGATTGGTTTGTGGGGTAATCCCCTCTTCCGTTTTCACCACTCTCAGCCGTCTGTAAGGAGGAGGACTGAACACATACGCTTTCACTTCCATCATTAAATAATTTAGAAGATTGGGGGCTCCCACCATGGTTGATGTGCAGATACACAAAAGCCCCCGAAACTCAGACCGCATTGGTTCTGAATTCCGGGGGCAAAGGTAAGGCAAATTTCTCGCTTCTACCTAGTACGTACTATGTACGCGTACTAGTACTACCTGCCAGATTAGCCTCTGATAGCAGGCATCACTTTTTCGAGGAAGGGAATCGTTTTCTTCTGATCCATTCCTCGGTTGTAGGCGGCTCTCATCGAGTTCGGATTAGGACCCCAATAATTGCCGAATACGCTCCATATATTATCGATTTTCAACTCTGTACCTATCTGGTTGGCAAGGATGGCAGCTTCGGATGATGACAGTCCTGAGGGCATGAAATTTTCGGTTACCAAGCCTATCTCTATCAGGTTGTTCTTTATCCTCTGAGCCTTTTCCGTTTTCAGCTCAGCCGGCATCTCAGCATTTCTGCATGAGTTTTGCTCACAGGCATTGCTGCCATAATAGTTTTCCACATGCTCGAAGTACGAGCTACCAGCGTTCATGATGATCATTCTTTGTCCAGACATTTCTCATCCTCCTTTCCCTGATAGTTGTTCATGTGTTCGATATATTGTCCACCATTCATCTGGATGGTATTGTTGATAACGATGGTGAAGTGCTTTATTACGAAGCGAATAAATTTTCTATAAAAAAAAAGTTTCATCTTCTTTTATTGTATTTAGGTTGATTGACTGTTTCTGCCTCATTTTAGTAGAGGACGTGTGTTTGCGCTAACGTTTTTAGCGTAAGCCGCTGGAGAACTGCCGAGCGCCTACTATCGTAAGGTGTGGGGGCGGGTAAGGTTGTGTTTACTTTCT
>Strait_p2__coassemble_1672_pt1 | contig 9947 bp, 5 predicted proteins | sample Strait_p2__metabat2_low_PE_043 | metagenome-assembled genome bin Strait_p2 | reverse complement strand
ATGATGGGTGGCGTGCGCAGTATCAAGTGGAATGAGAACGGATGGCCTGTTGTCATGCCTGAGCGTTATGGCGCTGTGCCACAAGTGGCTATCAAGGCTAGCGAACTGGCTGGCACTTGGGAAGGTATCGACCTCGCTTATGAGTATGGCAAACAGCGCGTCAGCACCGAATTTACACTCAATGCCGACGGCTCAATGACGGGTGGTACGGCTTGGCCTAATGTGAAGGTATGGAACTTTGATACTTCTTCTAATACACTCACCATCGGTACTACCAAGCTCAAGGTACAGCGTGAGGTTGACTGGGAGGCTAGTCCTCGCAAGTTGACTATCGTATACTCTGGCGTCAGTGGTAGCAAGAGCTTCTGGGGCAAGAAAAAATAAATGTTAGTTAGTTTTTAAGGTATAAAAGAATCTAAGTAGAATCTTTGGGGGAGTTAAGCAGTGAAGCTATGACTCCCCTTTTTTGTTAAAAAAATAGAGAAGATATACAGATGAAACAAACTGCAATGAAATATTTTGGCATTGTGGCGATAGCCATGATGCTAGCGCCAGCTGAGTCTCGTGCACAACAGCCTTTGGTTGTAGATACTCCTTTTGTCCACGACCCCGTGATGGCGTATGAGAATGGCAAGTACTATCTCTACTGCACAGGTCATGGCATCACGCAGATGACTTCCACCGACCGCAAGCATTGGACCATCGTTCCTCAGGGCGTGCTCAAGAACAGCGAGATTCCGGCATGGACGCATGATAGTGTGCCGGGTTTTACCACGCATATCTGGGCTCCGGATGTTATCCGCTTCAAGAACAAGTGGTATCTGGCTTATTCCTGTTCTACTTTTGGCAAAAATACTTCTGCCATCGGCTTGCTGAGCAATACTTCCTTATCTGATAAGGATGGATGGAAGGATGAGGGCTGCCTCGTCGCCTCTAAGGGCGATAGAGACAACTGGAATGCCATCGATCCGAATTTCATCGTTGATGAGAAGGGGAACCCTTGGCTTACCTGGGGCTCTTTCTGGGATGGCATCCAGATGATCAAGTTGGATAAGAAGACGATGCATGTCAAGAAAGGCGCCAAGCCTCAGACCATCGCCCGCCGTCATGCCGTAGGCGATGCATCAGCAGAACCGAATCCTACTTCTAAGTTTGCCGGTACCAATGCCATCGAGGCTCCTTTCATCATGAAACATGGTGGTTATTACTATCTCTTCGTGAGCTGGGATTACTGCTGCCGTGGCATCAAGAGCAACTATCGTGTTGCCGTGGGCAGGAGCAAGAAGGTGGCTGGTCCTTATCTGGATAAGGAGGGTAGGGACATGCGCAATGGCGGTGGTACGCTGATTCTGGAAGGCGATAAGAAAGAATATGAGGCGATGGGTCATTGCTCTGCCTACTCTTTCCCTGATGGCGATTTCTTCTTCTGTCATGGTTACAGCGTGCCAAAGAATGGCGCCAGCATCCTGGTTCAGAAGAAAGTCAACTGGACGGAAGATGGGTGGCTGACGCTGGAATAGCCTCGATTTTTAAAACACGGACAAATTGAATTTGTCCGGCTCTTTTGTCCGGTGGCTTGTAAGTTCTTGAAAATAAGAATCTTGTGAGGCTGCGGGCAATTTGTCCGGACAAATTCAATTTGTCCGTTTGTTTTTTTTAGCCCTTTTGGGCTTGAAAACCTTGGGATATGATGCCGAAACCTATGAGATGCTGGGAAGAAACCTATGAGTTATGATGAAAGAAACTATGAGTTGTGGGGGAGAAAACTATGACTTATTTTTTTTAACAATTCAAGATGAGAAAACGAAAATGCGGAAAAAAGTCCCGATAGTGGTGCCAAAAGTTGCTTTTTTAGGCATTTTTGCCACCACTATCGGGCTTTTGGCAAATGAAACTTACTATCATGCGTTATCTTGCCTCCGATACACTCTATGCCATAGTATTTTAGCGTAGAAGAGACTGAAAGATACTGAAACTTCTAAAATAAGCTGTTCTGAATACCCCGAAACATGTAAAATAAGGTGTTCTGATGAGTTAAAAACATGTAAAATAAGGCTTTCCTCATTATTTTTTCTTACCTTTGTTCGCCCCGAAAAAACAACGGGATTGGGTTGTGGAAAGGGGGAAAGAGAAAATAGAGATAAATATAAGAAATGAACAAATTAAAAGCTTTATTGGGTTTCGACCCAAAGACTACTACGGTCAAGACTGAGTTGGTTGCTGGTATGACTACCTTCCTGACCATGTGTTACATCCTGGCAGTAAACCCTACCATCCTTGCTACCACAGGTATGGACAAGGGAGCTCTCTTTACTGCCACAGCCATCGCTTCAGCCATCGCCACCTTCCTGCTGGCTTTCATGGCAAAGTTGCCTTTCGCCCAGGCTCCTAGTATGGGACTGAATGCCTTCTTCGCCTTCACCCTTTGTCAGGCTATGGGCTTGACCTGGCAGCAGGCTTTGGCGGTGTTGCTCGTAGAGGGTATCATCTTCCTTGCCATCACCTTCCTCAATATCCGCGATAAGATATTGGAGTGTATTCCGAAGAATCTCCGATTCGCCATTTCGGCTGGTATCGGTATGTTTATCGCTTTTATCGGTTTGAAGAATGCGGGCATCATTACTGCCAATGCGGATACTTTCGTGCAGCTCGGCAAGTTTACACCAGTCAGCATCCTGGGTCTCATCAGCATCCTGCTCTGCGGCTGTCTGATGGCGAGAAGAGTGAAGGGCTCTTTGTTTATCGCCATCATCATCTCTACATTGATAGGTATTCCGATGGGCGTAACCCAGTTCTCTGACAACTGGATGCCGGTATCTACCCCTCACAGCATCGCTCCTATCTTCTGCCAGTTCGATTTCACCGGCTTCTTTACTCCTAAGATGTTCATGGTGGTATTCTCCCTGTTGCTTGTCAATATCTTCGATACCATCGGAACGGTTCTGGGATTGGTTTCCAAACTCGGTGTCAAGGAAAATGAGAAGGGCGAGATTCCGGGTGTGAAGGAGGCGATGATGAGTGATGCCATCGGTACTACAGCCGGTGCATTGCTGGGTAGCTCTACCATCACCACTTATGTGGAGAGTGCTTCGGGCGTTGCCGAGGGTGGTAAGTCGGGTCTGACATCTTTCTTTGTTGGCTTGATGTTTATCCTGAGTATCTTCCTGGCTCCAATCTTCCTGCTGATTCCGAGCGCAGCCACCAGTGGTGCCCTGGTAATGGTGGGTGTATTGATGATCGATTCGTTCAAGAAGATTGAGTTGGAGGATATCTCCGAGTCATTCCCTGCCTTTATCACGATGATTACGATGGTACTCTGCTACAGTATTGCCGATGGCATCTGCCTTGGTATTCTGAGCTATGTATTGATCAAGATGATGGTGGGCAAGTTCAAGGATCTGAATCCTACGCTGTATATCCTGAGCATCTTCCTGCTCTTCAATTATGTTTTCGGTTAATTAAACGACAGATAAAAAACGAGGCGGCAATCTGCATCACGCAGGTTGCCGCCTTCTCTTTTCTAACTAACTTTCTTATCAACTATTCAAAATGTTATTACCTATATATGGATCCCAGGGCATTCTGCCCTGTGTAGTCTGTTATTTCAAACGGATGATATTCAGCGAGCTGGCTGGAATCTCTACCGTAGCACCGTTCTTCTCTGTAGTTACGTAGTTTTCTACAGGATAGATATTGGTAGGATTGTCGATGGTGTTCTCCTCCAGACCATTCTTGGCAGAAAGGCGGATGAGCTTGCCATTCTTGATTTCCTTGCCTTGAAGATTAATCTTCGCTGTGGTGTGCTCGGTGCTGGTGTTGGCAATCTTCAGGATTACCTCGCCCGTCTGTTCATCAAGTGTGGCTGTAGAGAAGATGCCAGGAAGGGTGTTTGCCTTCAACTTGGTAGAGAATATTTCCTTGCCATCCAACTTGGCGAAGATGCTGTCGCCTACAACTTTCAGCTCGATGTCATACCACTTGCCGGTCTCGATGCTGCCTGGGGTAGTAGCTATCTGACTCTTGGCACCATTCACGATAGACTCCACACCGTGCTGGGTATTGTTCCAGCCACCGAGGTTCAACCAGCAGTAGTTGTTCTTATCCACGTAGTTAAAGATGATGAGGAAACCCTCGTTTCCGGCATCCTTCTTCGCGCGTACCTTATATATATAGCCGTTGCTGGTAATCTCGCCTGGGTTCAGACGGATGCAGCTTTCTTCGTTGCTGGTCTGCTTGATGAGGCTACCCTCTGTCTTCCACTGTCCACGGATATCGGTAGGCAACTCCTGCAAGGTCATCGGCAGCGCCTTTCCGTTCTCATCGCTGTAGCCCTTGTCCTCGAAAGAAACCTGAGTGCCCCATGTTCCCATACCTACGCGGCAGATAGCTGGCTTCACCTGAGTCTGCTCATATTTGTATGGATTCTCCTGGCTCACCTTCAGTACACGGGTACCGATGTTGTTTGCCATCACGTTCTGAACGTAGTAAGATGGAGTTCCGAATACCTTGTCTGATGTATACTGAATCATATCCGGTGCCCACATACGGTTGTTGAGGTTGGCGAAGATAGGAGCGTAGGATGCCATGGTCACGATGTCAGAGTTGTTCTCGATGCCCATCATATAGACAGCCTCACCGAGTGCAGCATCGAGTGAACCCATATTGCCGAAGCCCTGGGTTACGGCATATTCACCTACATAAATCTCGCTGCCCTTACGGTCGTAGTTATCATACTTGTTGAAGTTCTCGGCAAACCAGGCAGGATTTCTGTAGTAGTGCTCGTCGAGGAGTTCTACGCTCTCGTTGCTTTCCCACTTAGGATTGTCATCGCCCCAAGCCACCACGTTACCGATGAGGTGCATCTTAGGATATTTTGCCAGAACCGCATCCTTGAACTTCTTGAAGCGCTCGTAGTAATGGTCGCTCTGAGCCGCAGGATCCGGCTGGTTGTTCTCATTACCAATCTCCAGATACTCGATATTGTATGGTTCCGGATGACCGTTCTTAGCACGGAGCGCACCATATTTAGAGGTAACAGGACCGTTGGCATACTCCAGGGCATTCATGCACTCATCAATCCAAGGCTGGATGCTGTCTACAGGAGTCATACCGCCGTGCCACAAACCTACGTTTACAACATAGAGAGGCTTGGCGTTCAGATCCTCGGCAAGCTGCAGATACTCATCGAATCCCATACCGTCGCTGGTACGGTAGCGCCAGTTTACGTTCTTATGGCCCGGACGTTCCTCGATAGGACCGATAGTCTTCTCCCAATGGAAAGCATTCTCAGGAGATTCCTGTCCCTCTACGTAGCAACCGCCAGGGAAGCGGACGAACTTAGGATGGATGTTATAGAGAAGCTGAGCCAGGTCAGGGCGCAAGCCATTCTCGCGATTCTTGAAAGTAGGAGGGAAGAGGCTTACCACATCGAGAACGATGGTACCCTTTCCGTCGGCTACGAGTTCAAACTGAGCCTTGGCATCGTTTCCGTTGGCAGTCAACTCAGCCGTATATTTGGTCCACTTCTTGCCAACCTTGGCATTGAGGGTGGTTTCTGCGTAAACCTTATCGCCCTTGGCGTTGGTGAGGCGAGCCTTCAATCCGCCCTTGTAGCTACCCTTAGCCCAGAAAGAGAGTTTATAGGTTCTGCCCTGCACGGCGTTGATTCCCCAGAAACCCTCATTGATGAGAGAGGCTGTAGCTGCAGGCTTGGCAGCGATGGTAAGCTGGAGTGCCTTGCCCTGTGCATTGTTGAGCAAACCCTTATTGATGAGTTGTGCATTGATTTTTGCACCTTCCTGAGCGGCAGTTTTCCAGGTAGGAATATTCTTGTCATCGTCTTCGAAAGAACGGTTGCTGATGAGTTCGGCATAGAGACCGCCATCTGCAGCATGGTTGATATCCTCGAAGAAGATACCATAGAGGTTAGGAGATACCTTGATACCTGGGTTAGAGGCATCTACATTGATGGAAACCTGTGCGTTGGATGCCAAAGCAGAGGCCAATACTGCTGAAAGTAAAATCTGTCTTTTCTTATTCATTTCTTATTCTTAGGTTTGTTTGTTTACTTGTTGGTTGGCATGAAATCAAGCTAAGTCTGAATTCATGCCGCTATTAATACACAGTTGCAAAAGTACACAAAAAACACAAAGAAGAGGTGGACAAAAAGCGAATTATAGTGTAAAAGGTGGATTTTCTGATGAAAATCCACCTTTTTGTCGATTAACTTTGTGTATATTAGGCTTTGCGAAAGAATAGAAAGTGTTGGTAGACTTCCTGCGGAAGTTGGGAACAGAATTCGTTAAACAAACCAAAATCTAAAACTTGAACCAATTTGAACAAGGCGGTTTATAATTAAATTGTGTAACTTTGCATCCATAAATGAGATTCTAATTTCTATTATAAAATATGAATGACAGTTTAATTAATTATTCAATTTATGTAAGTTCTCTTTAAAAGTGTAAAGTTCTATAATTATCAAATATTCATAAACTATGAAGAAAAAGCAAATGAAAGCAAGTCTATTACTTGCGTCTTTATTGACGTTGGGTTTCTCGGTAACTGGGTGTACAAATGACGATTATGATTTTGACCAGATTGATGCTACGATGGGATTTGGTAGTGGCGAATTGGAAATACCTGCCAGTTCTACCATGAACATTCCTTTGTCTGATATTCTGGAACTCGAAGAGAATGGTAGTGTGAAGATTGCCGCAAATGGTGATTATCTGTTCCAATTGACAGGTTCTGGTGCATCATCTGCTTCACCAATGATTTCTCCTATTGTTCTGAGGGGTAATTCTTATTCTAATACGCTAACCTTAAATGCCAATTCTGCTGCCAAGTGTACCCGTGCAGCTGGTAGTCATCTCAGTTTTGTCTCTCCTAAGGAGTTGATGTTTAAATATAATGGTACGGATGCTGCTGTGAAGATCCTGAAAAGTGCTGAGGTGGCTGGCGAAATCGAACTGAAGATTAATCTCACTCTTGGTGGTCTTTCTTCTGCCATCACCAATATTGATAAGGCAACCCTCACCCTTCCTGGCTATCTGGAGATTTCACATGTCTCTGGTAATGGCAATGGCGTTCCTATGGTTGATGGTTCGAAGATTACGGTGAAGGATGTTTCAACAAGTCGCAATCTTCAACTCACCATCAAGGCTAAAAAACTGGATTTTGAAAAACAGGATGCCTATGGTAAGGTCGTTATCGGCAATAATGGCTCAATCAGGATGGATGGTTATTTCGCCCTCGGTATTGAGGCTAATGTAACGAGGGTTCCTACATCTGCACTGACCATCGGTGCCAACGTGAATGTCAATGATATTACCTTGAAGTCTGCTACCGGTATCTTCGACCCAGAAATCAATATCTCAAGCTTGGGTGATGTATCTGTGACTGGCGTTCCTGACTTCCTTTCAGAAGATGGCGTAAGAGCAGACTTGGATAATCCTCAGATTATTCTTTCTATCCAAAATGATATGGATGCAGCGGCAAATGTGAGTGCAAAGGTGATTTCTACCAAGAACGGTCAGAACTTGGCTACCGTGCAACTCCCTGAGATGAATATCTGCAAGACTACTGTTGCGCCAGTGACCAAGATCTGTATCTGCCGCCATAAGACTGCAGAACTGACTGCTCAGTATGGTGCTGCCAATGTATATGAGGTGAGCAACCTGGCTACGCTTATCAACAAGCATATTCCAGACCACGTACAGATTACCAATGTAGAGGCAAAGGCTGATCTCAGTCAGGAAATGACTATCGAGTTCGGCCGCAATTATCGTATCGAGCCAAGCTACGAGATTTATGCACCGTTGGCATTTGCCGAGGATGCAGTCATCGAATATGCTGATGATTTCGACGGTTGGAATGATGATCTGGATGATCTGGAATTGTCTGAAGGAACTTATGTTCGACTGACAGCCGATGCGCAGAACCTGGTTCCTGCTACCCTCATCGTAGAGGCAACTCCACTCGGAGTGGATGGTACTGATATCAGTAACCTGATTGAAGTGAATGTCAAGAAGGGTACTGTGAAAGCATCTGCTGATGGCGTGACAGCCGTGAACTCTCCGCTGGAAATAGAACTCCGTGAAAAGGTAAAGGGCGGATTGCAGAAGCTCGACGGACTCTCTTATAAGGTAAAAGGTAAGGCAAGTCATGATGGAACTACCGTGACCGGTATCAACCTCAACTCTGAGAAGCATACCCTGAAGTTGGAAAACATCAAGGTGAAACTCGTGGGTAAGGTGATTGGTAACTTCAATTAATGACAGAGAGTAGTAACAGAATAATAACACACATAAAAGACAAAGAAAATGATGAATAAAATATATAAGCATCTCTTGGCTGCCTCTTTGCTGATGATGGGTGGCACCGCAATGGCTCAGACACTCAATTCCGCTTACTTTACTGACGACTACAAGTTCCGTCACGATATGAACCCGGCTTTTGAGAACAAGCAGAACTATATCACCATCCCAGCTTTGGGTAATATCAATGTCAACCTGCAGGGCAACTTCGGCTACCAGGATATTGTACTGAACAATCCGATGTACGGACAGGAGGCGGGTGCCAAGAAGATGACTTCCTTCATGAATCCTTATATTTCTGTCGATGAGGCGCTGAAAGGCTTCAGCAAGAGCAACAACCGCATACAGGGAGATGTAGGCATCGCCATTCTTTCTGCCGGTTTCAAGGGCTTTGGCGGTTATAATACCATCGAGGTGAATGCCAAGGCATCTTTCGGCGCTTCCCTGCCTTATGAGTTGTTTGAATTTGCCAAGAATACGGGGAACCAGAATTATGAGATTGGTGATGTGAGCATGATGGCTCGCTCTTATGCTGAATTGGCATTGGGTCACTCTCATCAGATTAACAAGAAACTCCGCATCGGTGCTAAATTGAAGTTCCTCTTCGGTGTGGCTGATGGTGATGTTCGTCTGGAAAACCTGCGTGCTGACCTCTCTGGTACAGACAAGTGGATTGTTTCCGGCAAGGCGAATGCCCAGGTTTCTATGAAGGGCTTTACTTATAAGACTTCAAGAGATAAATATAACAACCCGGAGAAGGGGGAGTACGAAAAGATAGATGATGTAGATGTTGATGGCGCAGGATTGGGTGGCTTCGGTATGGCACTCGACCTCGGTGGTGTCTATAAGTTGAACGATAACCTGACCCTGAGTGCTTCTGTTCTCGATTTGGGCTTCATCAACTGGAGCAACAATATGAAGGCTGTGAACAGAGCTGAGAGCTTCGAGTTCAATGGCTTCCATGATACTGCGGTAAGAGAAAACAGCGGTTCTACCATCGATGACAAGTTGGATGATTACGGCGACCAGATTACCGACTTCATCAACCTGAAGGATTTGGGCGACCAGGGTAGCCGTACTACCGCTCTGGCAGCTACGCTCAACTTTGGCGCAGAGTACAGTTTGCCAGCATACGACAAGTTGTCCTTCGGTTTGCTGAGTAGCACCCGCATCAATGGTGATTTAACCTGGAGCGAGGGTAGACTCAGTGCCAACTGGAAACCATTGAAGTGGTTGGATGGTGGTGTCAACTTTGCAGTCAGCAGTTTTGCTACAAGTATGGGTTATGTTCTGAATATCCATCCTAAGGGTTACAACTTCTTCATCGGTATGGATCACATCTTGGGCAAGACCAGCAAAGAGTTCATTCCTCTCAGTTCCAATGCCAGCATCGCATTGGGTATGAGCGTTACCTGGTAACAGATAATTGCAGGTTTGAGAAGTAGGAAAATATGATAATAGGAGGTAAACACCAATGATTAGTGTTTACCTCCTATTTATTTGTACGCTCGGCATGAGCTTATTCTAATGGGTGCAAGTCCCTAACGAACCCTAATAGCGGGAATCGTATAGCCAAGAGCAAGGGTGTCCACTGCGAGGTGGAATCTGAAAGAAGCTGGCGGCAAACATCTG
>Strait_p2__coassemble_1009_pt1 | contig 15441 bp, 8 predicted proteins | sample Strait_p2__metabat2_low_PE_043 | metagenome-assembled genome bin Strait_p2 | reverse complement strand
TCCTCAACATACTTCACCAGCGAATCCTTGCCGTTATGCAGATAGAAGTCTACACGAACCACGTGGTTGATGTCGGCATTGCCCTTCACCTTTATGTGTCGGGTCTTGCTGTACATCATCGTGTCGCGGCGTGAAGGATAGGATACGAGCTCGATGAGGTCTTTGGTAGAGTTGCTGCCCACATAATAGATGCCTACACTGTCTTTTCCGTTCTTGATGGCAGCAATCTTCGCCATCTTCTTGGCATGAGCCGCAGAGGTATCTATCGGGTAAAACTCGCTGGCAGCTACCGTGTCGCCGTCATGCTGGTCGGGTGCAAACTTGCAGCTGGTACCCATCGTAGTGATAAAGGATGCAGCAGCCAGGGCTGCCACAAAGTATAATATTTTCTTCATTGTTATTTCCTTTCTTTTCTTTAAAGAATCCTGTTTTGTTCGCAAAATGCGTTATCGGCTGCAAAAGTACAAAAAATAACTCGAAAAGCCATACCTTTTTTATCTTTTTCCTTTTAATACTTCGGATGGAGAGACGCGTGCTGAAGCTGGGCGGAAGGAGTTGTGGGGATGGCATGGAAGGAGCGGTATGGATGGAATGGATGGAATTCCGTGCAAAGATACAACTTTTCTCTGATACTGCCAAGTTTGGGGGTGTGATAAGGAAATGTTTGAACTATGCTTTCAGATTGAAAGTAGTTAAACTTCCTTACTCATAGTTTTGCGGGTGACAACTCATAGTTTTATGGGTGACAACTCATAGCTTTGTTCTCTTAAAGTATAGAGTTAAGCAGTAAATCAGGTGTTTACGAGGATTATGATGTTTTTACTGCAATGACTCAGTTCCTCAATAACTCAGTTCCTCAGTTTTTCTCTGACCCTTCACTTTTGTCTTTATTTAGAAGTTTATTATATATATATAATATATATATATAATAATATATAATATATAACAATTTAAAACAACTTTGAACTATAAGGGCTATATACCCCCTAGGAAAAAACTGAGGAACTGAGTTATTGAGGAACTGAGTCAATGCTAGAGACTTTGAATCTTACTCTTGATACTGTTGAATATGTGCTTATATTAAAAGCTAAGTATCAGATTATCAAATAAATAAAACACTTGCTCCCTTGAAATAAAGGGGCAAGTGTTTATTGTGATACCCATACCCCCTAAAACAGGGGGCATGGGTATGAAAAGAATTTCGTTACATTGAACTTTCAAATCGTAACTTGATGAGATCTGGCTGATTTACATCTCAACCACTACTTCATGCTTGCCTTCAGAGCAAGGAATGATGGTGCCTGAGATAGGAGTGCCATCCACTGTAATCTGCTTCACGCCCTTCTGGTTTCCGCTAGGATTCTTTACTGTGATATGGTATTCGCCACCACGGAACTTGCGGGTTACCTCATACTCCTTAGCGGTGCTTGGGAGACAAGGATCGATGAGCAAACCTTCATAATCTGGCTTGATGCCGAGGATGAATTCTGATACTGTATACCACATCCATGCCGCTGTACCGGTGAGCCAGGAGTTCTTTCCTTCGCCCGGTTTGGCTGCATCCTTACCGGCTACCATCTGGCAGTTTACGTAAGGCTCTACCTTGTGAAGTGTCTGATATTTTTCCTCTACATAGCTAGGCAGAATCTTGGTATAATGGCTCCAGGCATCGTTGCCTCGACCGGCTACAGTCTCTCCGATGATGACCCAAGGATTGTTGTGGCAGAAGATACCGGCGTTCTCCTTGTAGCCTTCAGGATAAGAAGAAATCTCACCCATTTCTACATGATAGGTAGTGTAGGCTGGGTTGTTCAGCACCAGTCCGTGCTCGCATTCCAGTCGTTTCTTACTGCTGTCCAGTGCTTTATCGCAGAGTCCTTCTTCCAGACCGATACCAGCCATCGTACACCAGCCCTGGCTCTCAATGAAGATTTTGCCTTCCTCGTTCTCATCACTACCAATCTTGTTGCCGAAGAAATCGTAAGCGCGGAGGAACCATTCTCCGTCCCATCCATGCTGCTTCACAGCCTCGTTCATCTCATCTACAGCCTGCTGCATGCGCTCGGCTTCTGTCAAATAATCTTCCTCTGCAAGACCGGCTATTTCGCCCTCCTTGCTTTCCAAAGCTTCCTTGGCAAGCTGCTTGCACAGAGCCACATAATCCTTGCCGGTAACCACGAACAGACCGGCTATCATCAGACTCTCTGCCTTGCTTCCTTCGCCCTTGTTTTCGGTGGTCTGGAAACTCTCGTTAGGGTCCCAGGAGAAGCAGTTCAGGTTCAGACAGTCGTTCCAGTCGGCTCTTCCGATGAGTGGCAACTTGTGTGGACCCAGGTTGTTGATAACATGGTTCATCGAAATCTTGAGGTGCTCGAAGAGGCTTACTTCTGTGCCTGGCTGGTTGTCGAAAGGCACCTGCTCAGCGAGGATAGAGAAGTCGCCCGTCTCCTTGATATAGGCTACGGTACCGAAGATGAGCCAGCATGGGTCGTCGTTGAAACCGCCACCGATATCGTTGTTGCCGCGCTTGGTGAGCGGCTGATACTGGTGGTAGCAGCCACCGTCTGGGAACTGGGTGCTGGCGATATCGATGATGCGCTGGCGGGCACGGGTAGGTATCTGATGAACGAAACCTACGAGGTCCTGGTTGGAATCGCGGAAGCCCATGCCTCGACCGATGCCGCTCTCGAAGAAACTTGCCGAACGCGACATACAGAAGGTGATCATGCACTGATACTGGTTCCAGATGTTCACCATACGGTCTAACTTGTCGTTGCCGCTCTTCACGGTGAAGATGTTCAGCAGGTTATCCCAGTACTGGTTGAGTTCTGCGAAGGCAGCATCCACCTTTTCGGTGGTATCAAACTTGGCGATAAGCTGATGAGCTTTCTCCTTGTTGATTACCTTCTTGGCGCTGAACTTCTTGTCCTGCTCGTTCTCCACATAGCCCAGCAGGAAGATGAGGTCGCGGCTCTCGCCTGGCTGCAGGGTAACCTCGATATAATGAGATGCGATAGGGCTCCAGCCGTGGGCAAAACTGTTGCGTGGCTTGCCTTCCATCACAGCCTCAGGCTCGGCAAACTCGTTGTAGAGTCCGATGAAGCTCTCGCGGTCGGTATCGTAGCCCTGAATCTCGGTATTCACTGTGTAGAAAGCATAGTGGTTGCGGCGCTCACGATATTCGGTCTTGTGATAGATGGTAGAACCTTCTACCTCTACTTCGCCCGTAGAGAAGTTGCGCTGGAAGTTCTCCATGTCGGTAGCAGCATTCCAGAGGCACCACTCTGCAAAGGAGAACACTTTGAGGGTCTTCACCTCCTCAGTCTGGTTCTTCAGCGTCATCTTCTGCACCTCAGCCCATGTATGGAGCGGTACGAAGAAGAGCACACTCGCCTCCACGCCGTTCTTGCTGCCCGTGATGCGGGTATAGTTCATGCCGTGGCGGCACTCGTAGCTGTCGAGCGGTGTCTTGCAAGGTTTCCATCCCGGGTTCCATACGGTATCGCCATCTTTGATATAGAAATAGCGACCGCCGTTATCCATCGGCACACCATTGTAGCGATAACGGGTGATGCGACGGAACTTGGCATCCTTGTAGAAGGAATAACCACCTGCTGTGTTTGAGATGAGCGAGAAGAAATCCTCGTTACCCAAATAATTGATCCAAGGCCATGGGGTCTTTGGGTCAGTAATCACGTATTCGCGATTGGCGTCATCAAAATGACCATACTTTTTTTCTGCCATTGTTTTTTTAATGTTATTTCTTGGTAAAATATACTATTTTGGTGCAAAGATAGTAAAAAGTTTAAGTTTCGGGGTTAGAAAACAGTTTTTTTTTGTATTTTTGCAATGAAAAGTTTGATGATTATCATCATTCTATAAACATTTTATATAGTTGGCTTATGAAAAGAAACATTTTATCACTTCTGATAGCCCTCTTTGCTACGATGCAGGTAGCGGCTCAGACATACGACAACTTGTGGAAGCAAGCTGAAATCAATGCTCAGAAGGACCAGCCTAAGAGCGAAATCGCGGTGATGAAGAAAATCATCGCCAAGGCTTCGGCTGCCAAAGATTACGGGCAGCTGCTGGCGGCTGAGATGAGGCAAATGACTCTTTGGAAAGAGATTTCTGCTGACTCGCTTTCGCCTAACGTGAAGCGGATGGAAGCTGAAGCTTTGAAGACAAATGACCCGATGCTGAAAGCGGTGAGATATGCTGTGCTCGGCAAGGTATATCATGATAATCCGTATGGAATAGAAGTGGATGAGGCTTCTTTGGAACAAAGGGAGGATGCTTCTTATTATCAAAGTCAGCGAAAGGTAAACCTGAAGAAGAGCCAGGAGTTCTTCAAAAAAGCGATGGCGCACCCAGAGCTTCTTGCCAAGCATGCTTCTACTGAGTATGTGCCGCTGACTCTAAAAGGGGTGGACGGAAGTTCCTTCAAGAATGATTTGCTGCATCTCATCGGATTCGAGGCAGACAGCAAGGAGGCGTATCTGCAGCTGTACACCTATTATAATAAGGTGGGCAATCGGGGTGCGGCTTGTCTCTGTGCCTATAAGCTCATCGAGAAATACCGCCAGGACGACGTGAGAGTGGTGAAGAAGTCGAAGTATCTGCAGACCATCGACTCGCTCATCCAGATTTATCAGGATATTCCGGAGGCAGGCGAACTTGCCGTGGAGCATTTCCGCTTCATGGAAGGTGCTACCGATGCCAAACCGCAGGATAAGCTCAACTATATCAACTATGCGCTGAGCCGCTGGGGTGAATGGTCGAGAATGAACGAACTGAGAAATGCGCAGAAGCGACTTACCGAACCGATGTTCCGGGTGAAGGATATGCCGCAGGTATTGCGACCTGGGGAGAAGGTTTGGGTGCAGCTGGATGTGCGTAATCTCCAGAACCTGAAAATCAGCATCTCCCGCCTCAATATCACGGCGGATAATGAATATGATGCCCAGGATGAGGCTACCTATAAGATGCTCCTGAAGAAGACTACGAAGCTGCATCAGAAGGATTTCAGCCGCAACTACTATGGTCGTCCGGATTACGAAGAGGTGAAGGATTCCATCGAAATCGGTGGCAATCTGCCGCTGGGTGCCTATCTGATGGAGGTGACTTCGGATAATACCGGCATCGCTCCGCAGCGAGAACTCTTCTATGTCAGCAATCTGGCGGTGATGATCCAGCAGTTGCCTGATGACAAACATCGCTATGTAGTGGTGAATGCTACCGACGGACAGCCTATCGCCGGGGCGAAGATAGAACTCTACGACCAGCGGTATGATTTCAAGACGAAGAAGGACAAGCGAATAGTTCATGCCCGCTTGACAACAGATGAGAACGGCGAGGCTTACTTCAAGAATGTGGATGGAAACGTCTTGATTTCCACCAGCAATGACAAGTTTACGCCTGCCAAGGATATCTATCTTTCTCGCACCCGCTATTACGAACAGAAGGATGACAAGATTAAACATCAGCTGTTTACCGACCGCAGCATCTATCGCCCGGGTCAGACCGTGCATGCCTCAGCCATTTCCTACATCGTGAAGAAGGGCTTGGATGCCAGTGTGCCTGGCAAGAGCATGGAACTGAATTTTATCCTGCGAGATGCTAACGGGAAGCAGGTGGCTGAGCAGAAGGCTACTACCGATGAATACGGTACGGCTTCCGTAGATTTCGAATTGCCGAAGGAGGGACAGACGGGACTGTATTTCATCTCCGTGAATGGAACGGTAACAAAATATGTAAGAGTGGAGGAATACAAGCGTCCAACCTTCGAGATTACCTTCCCGAAGGTGAATGAGAAATATAACTGGGGCGATACTGTAGTGGTGAAGGCTACAGCCAAGACCTATGCCGGTATACCTGTGCAGGGTGCCAAGGTGGAGTATCAGGTGACTCGCAGAAACCAGCTTTGGTGGTGGGGCGCAGGCTCTGCCGGACAGCTGGTAAAGACAGACAGTTGCGTGACTCGTGAGGACGGAACCTTCGATGTGGAAATTCCGCTGGAGGCTTCCTTGTCAGGAAAAGACGAGGCTGATATGAGCGAGTTCATGCGCATCGCCCGTTTCTTCAACTTCGAGGTCTCAGCCATCGTTACCGACATCAGCGGCGAGAGCCACGAGGGCGTGATGAGTCTGCCTCTGGGCACCAAGCCAACCATCCTCACGGTGAATCTTCCTAAGCGTATCGAAACAGACAGTCTGAAGACGGTGACCTTCGCTTACCGCAATGCCAGTGGTATGCCGATTTCTAGTAGGTTGAAATATCGCATTGATAAGGGCGAATGGAAGGATGCCGAGGCGAATGCACCGGTTTCTATCAAGGAATATGCTTCTTCCTCTGCCTCTTCTTCCCTCGTTTGGAAATCTGGCGTTCATCAGTTGGAGGCAATCTGCGGACAGGATACCCTGCAGCAGAAGTTCACGCTCTTCAGCATGAAGGATACCCATCCGGTGGAGCCAACTACCGAATGGTATTATCAGACGGCGAAGACTTTCCCTCGTGATGGCAAGCCGGTCTATATCCAGGTGGGCTCTTCGGAGAACGGAGCGCACATCGTATATTCCATCATCGCCGGCAACAAACTGCTGGAGAAGGGCGCCTGGGAGTTGGGCGACAGCATCGTGACTCTGCCTTTCACCTACAAGGAGGAATATGCGTCGGGCATCGTACTGAACTATAGTTTCGTGAAGCAAGGTAAGTGCTATACCCGAATGATGAGCATCGCCCGTCCTTTGTCTGAGAAGAAACTGGATATCGCCTGGAAGACCTTCCGCAACCGTCTGACCCCTGGACAGAAGGAGGAGTGGACGCTGAAGATTACCACCCCTGACGGCAAGCCAGCCAAGGCGCAGCTGATGAGCGTACTCTATGACAAGTCGCTCGACCAGATAGCCCCGCATTCCTGGAAAATGTCGCTCGGATTCAGCCAATGGTTGCCAAGCTGCTTCTGGACGAGTAATCTGTGGTATTATAAGATGGATTTATTGGGTGTTTATCCTACTAAATATTTTGACCAGAAACAACTGGATGTAGATAAGTTTGATGGCAAATTCTTTAGCTATTATGCCTATATGCAAGCGGTGGAGCTGAGCAAGTTGGAACGTTCTTCTGGCGGAACCGTTGAGTCTGTTCGTGTTCGGAAAGACGAGCTGGTTCAGGAAGAAGCGAAAGGCATCTGGATTCGCAGCTCTAAAATGACCCGTGTCGGAGCGGCTGCTCCATCTGCCAACAAGGTTTTTGATGTAGTAGAGGAGATGCCGCAGTTTGCCGGTGGTTCTGGCTCAGATGCAAGACAATTCCTCGACAAGGTGCAGGTGCGTGAGAATATGAACGAGACCGCCTTCTTCTATCCTGCCTTGGAGAGCGACAACAATGGCAACGTAGCCATCAGGTTTACCCTGCCGGAGAGCGTGACTACCTGGAAGTTCATGGGCTTGGCTCATGACAAGGAGATGCGCAACGGTTTGCTGGTGGATGAGGCTGTGGCTCAGAAGACCGTGATGGTGCAGCCTAACATGCCTCGCTTCCTGCGTGAGGGCGATAAGAGCACCATCGTGGTGAAACTCTTCAATACTTCCGACAAGAAGGTGAGCGGCAACACCCGTATGCAGATTCTCGACCCGGAGACCAACAAGGTGGTTTGGCAGAAGACGCAGAATTACAGCATCGATGCCGAGGGCTCTGCTACCATCTCCTTTGATGTCCAGGGACTGAAAGAAGGCGTATATATTAATAAGGTGGTGGCTGCCGGTAATGGCTACAGCGATGGTGAACAGCACTATCTGCCGGTTTTGAGCAACCGTGAACTCGTGGTGAACACCCTGCCTATCACCCTGCATCAGAAGGGTGAGCAGAACTTCGACCTGAGCAAACTCTTCCTGAACAAGGAGGGCAAGCAGGCGAAGGGCGCTGAAGAGGCAAAGGTAACCATCGAGTACACCAATAACCCAAGTTGGCTGATGGTGAAGGCGCTGCCAGCCATCAGTAATCCGGATGAGGAGGACGCCATCTCGCTGATGTCTGCCATCTATGCCAATACTATCACAAACCATGTACAGAAGCATCTCTCGCTGGAAAATCTCACTCAGGAGAGCATCCGCCTGCAGAATCAGGTGGAGAAGCTGAAGAAGTTGCAGAACCCTGACGGTTCCTTCTCCTGGTGGAAGGGAATGAAGGGCAGCCGGTATATGACTACATCGGTAGCCGAAATGATGGTTCGATTGAATGCCATCGCAGGTGTGCAGAAATCAACCGCCCGGATGCTGACTTCCGCCATCGATTATCTCTCCTGGCAAACAGCACAGGAAGTAAGAGAAATGAAGAAGCAGGAGGAGAAAAAGCAGAAGGTGAATCCTAGCGAACAGGCGCTGCATTATCTCTACATCCTTTCGGTGGATGGCAGAAAGATGAAGCAGAATCTGGAGCAGGATAAGGCTTATCTCCTGGACAAGATGTCGAAGATGACCGGTGATTTCTCCATCTATGGCAAGGCGCGTGCTGCCGTGGTACTCGCCAGAAACAGCCAGCAGAATGCTGCTTACCGCGAGAAGGCAGGCGAATATCTGCAGAGCGTGAACGAATATGCCGTTTACCGCGAGGAGATGGGCCGCTACTACGATACCCGCAAGGCACTCTACAGCTGGAGAAACTATAAGATTCCTACCCAGGTATCCGTGATAGAGGCGATGCAGATGCTGAAACCGAACGACAAGCAGACCATCGAGGAACTGCAGCGCTGGCTCCTGATGTCGAAACGCACCCAGGTTTGGGATACGCCAGTGAACACCGTGGATGCCGTCTACGCCTTTATGAAGGGCAATGAGAGCAACTGGAGCAGGAAGGCTGAGAATGCTGTGCTGAAACTGGATGGCAAGCTGCTGCCGATGCCGCAGGATTCCACTACTTTGGGCTATGTGAAGACCGAAAGACCGGGCAAGGCATCTAAGCTGAGCATCGACAAAAAGAGCGATTATACCAGCTGGGGAGCTGTCTATGCAGAGTTTAAGCAGCCTATCAGCGAAATCGGTTCCATGGAGTCGGGCATCAAGGTGCGCCGTGTCATCGTTCCAGCCGAATCTGAGAGCAAGGGCAATGCGCAGGTAGGCGAGAAGGTGAAGGTAACGCTCATCATCACCGCCGACCGCGACTACGACTTTGTGCAGATTACGGATAAGCGTGCGGCATGCCTGGAGCCGGTTAACCAGTTGAGCGGTTATCAGTGGAGCATAGGCTGCTATGTTTCTCCAAGAGACCATGCAACAAATTTCTATTTCGATCGTTTATCTAAAGGTAAGCACATCGTAGAAATGGAGTATTACGTGGATAGAAAGGGCGACTATCAGAGCGGAACTTGCATCGCTGAGTGTACCTACAGTCCGGAGTTTGGTGGCCGCACAGAGACCTATGAATTGAAAGTTAATAATTGATAGTTAAAAGTTTATAGATTGATAATTTAAAATAGAATAGTATGAAACGGATGAATATATGGATGCTCTCAGCGCTGTTGGCGCTGCCTGCATCAGCACAGAAGATTACAACCCAGCACGAGGTGGTAGACTGCGGACAGGTGGTGTTCCACAAGCCTGTAACTGCCGAATTCGTGCTGAAGAATGACGGGCACAAGCCGTTGGTTATCAACAATGTATTGAAAAGCTGCGGATGTACGGAGGTAGATTATCCGAAGACGAGCATAGCTGCCGGCGAAAGTTTCGTCATCAAGGCGGTATACGATGCCAAGCAGATGGGTACTTTCACCAAGCAGGTTTGCCTCTATACCAATGCGGATGAAGAGCCGTTCATCCTCTCTATGAGGGGAAGGGTAGTGGGCAGCGTAGTAGATTTCGCTGGTTCTTACGATGAGATGCTGGGTGTCATCAAGAGTGATGTCCAGGAGGTGGAGTTTGATGACGTGAACCGTGGCGACCGTCCGGTTCAGCGCATTCATATCTTCAATCCTACCGACGAAGTGCTGGAGCCGGTAGTGATGCATCTGCCATCCTATCTTCATGCTTTCGTATCGCCTTCCAAGGTGGCTCCGCGTCATTCTGCCGAAATCAGTTTCGTGCTGGATTCCAAGAAACTGCGCGACCTGGGCTTGAACCAGACATCGGTTTATCTCGGTGAGCGTCCTGGCGATAAGATTGCGCCTGAGAAGGAAATCGTGGTATCAGCCGTTCTTCTTCCTGGTTTCGAAAACATGACTCCAGCCAAGAAGGCACTGGCTCCGAAGATAGAGATGTCTGCCACCGATCTCAATCTGGGTAGTTTCAATGGAAAGAAGAAGCTGAAGGGTGAGATTCTGATTACCAATAAGGGTAAGTCGGAACTGGATATCCGCAGCATGCAGATGTTTACGATGGGCTTGCAGGTGAAACTGAAGAAGAGTAAGATTCAGCCAGGAGAGACCGTTAAGATGAAGGTGACGGCTGTGGCTGCCGACTTGAAGAAATCGCGTGTCAGACACCCTCGTATCCTCATAATTACGAATGACCCTGACCATGCTAAGGTGGTGGTGAAGATTTATGTACAATGATTTAAAAATGAATATCGTGCAGATAGAAATAGATAACGGCAGTGGGTTCTGCTTTGGCGTAACCACTGCCATCAAGAAAGCTGAAGAGGAGTTGGCTAAGGGCGGTAAACTTTACTGCCTGGGCGATATTGTGCATAACGGTATGGAGGTGGAGCGCCTGCATGAAGCGGGACTCATCACGATAGACCATGAGCAGATGGAGGAACTGCAGGGCGTAAAGGTCTTGCTCCGTGCTCATGGTGAACCGCCTGAAACTTATGCCCTTGCTGAGCGAAATAACATTGAAATCATCGATGCTACCTGTCCTGTGGTGCTCCAGTTGCAGCGCCGCATCAAGAAGCAGTATGTCAACAATCCGGAGGCACAGATCGTGATTTTCGGCAAGAACGGGCATGCTGAGGTGCTCGGACTGGTGGGGCAGACGGAGAGTCATGCCATCGTGGTAGAGAAGTTTGAGGATGTGAAGCAGCTGAAGGAAACCGGTCAGCTGGATTTCTCTAAAGATATCTATCTTTACTCCCAGACTACCAAGAGTCTCGATGAGTTCCACCGCATCATCGAATATTGCCAGGAGCATATTGTTGAGGGCGCTGTCTTCAAGAGTTTCGATACCATCTGCCGTCAGGTGGCTAACCGCATGCCTAACATCGCTGCCTTTGCCAGCAAGCATGATGTCATCCTCTTTGTGAGTGGCAGAAAGAGTTCGAACGGCAAGGTGCTTTTCAAGGAATGCAAGAGCGTGAATGCCAACAGCTACCAGATAGAAAGTGCTGACGAAATAGATATGAACTGGTTCAAGGATGTGGAAACGGTAGGTATCTGTGGTGCTACCAGTACGCCGAAGTGGCTGATGGAAGAGTGCAAGGATAAGATTATCAAGGAAAACTCTGCTCTTTTGTAATAAGAGTTAAAATATTGATTATCAGCTACTTGATATACTTGGTACGGTGTTTCACCGTATATGGGTAGAGGATAGTTTTATCGTTGGTTGAAAAACTTAATATATTGGTTATTAATCAGTTAACCCATTTGGTGTCGTGTTTCACGACGTCAAGTGGGTTTATCTTTTATAAACTGTCTGAAAATAAAACAGGTGATAAATCTTCTCCCGAAGACCTATCACCTTCAAAAAACAGTAATTAACTCAAAATTTATAATCTATATCATTACTACCTTGTTAATATGGTTGCAAAGATACTAAATTGAAGTTTTTTTTTCCAAATCTTTTCATCGAATAAAATAAATTTATCGGCAAAAGTAGTATATTTAACGTATTTTTGCATTAATAACCCGGCAGTCTCTTCTCTGTAGCTTATTCTGCTATTGCTTTTTGATATTGTTCCATCAGCCATGCCTTCTGTTCAGAAATGGTCATGTTGCTGTTGTCGAGCGTGATGGCATCATCTGCTTTTCTGAGTGGGGAAGTCTCGCGGTGGCTATCGATATAGTCGCGCTCCTCTACATTCTTCAGAATCGCATCGAAGTCGGCTGGCATTCCTTTCTCCTTCAGTTCATCGAAACGGCGCTGTGCTCTCACCTGTGAACTGGCTGTTACGAAAATCTTCAGTTCGGCATTAGGGAACACGGTGGTACCTATATCGCGACCATCCATCACGATACCCTTGTCTTCGCCCATCTTCTGCTGCAGTTCTACCAGCGCCTCTCTGACGAAAGGAACGGCGGCAATCGGACTAACGTGGTTGGAAACCTCTAACGAACGGATTTCCTTTTCTACCAGTTCGCCGTTCAGATAGCAGTCTGGGCGACCGGTTGTTGCATTAAACTTGAATGAGATGCTGATGTTCTTCATCTCCTTCTGCAGTTCTTCAGTCTTTACGGCTCCATCTGCTTCGAAGAGCTGATGACGCAGCGCATAGAGGGTTACCGAGCGGTACATGGCGCCCGTATCTACATAAACATAACCTATTTCCTTGGCAAGATCCTTTGCCATCGTACTCTTACCGCAAGAAGAGTATCCGTCTATTGCTATTGTTATTTTCTTCATAATTTCGAACTAACTTTAATGTATAATTTATAATCTGTAACTTACGTTCAGCATGAGACTGTTGCTACTGACGTGATATTTGCCGTAGGCAACGTTCAGATGGAAGCGCTCCAGGTTGATACCGCCACCCACAGAGAAACCGGCTCCATGACTGCTTTCCTCATCTTCTGAGGTGCTGATTTTCATCTCGTTGGCTCTCCGGAAGTTGTAGCCGGCACCTATCCACAGGCTCTCCGAAAGCAGAATGTCGGCACCTACTACGGCATGATCACGAAGACTGCTGTCCCAATGGTTCAGGTTGACCAGTGTGGCTGATACCCTGAACGGTGCGTTGGCGAAGCGTTTCGTCACACCCAACTGCAGGTCGATCGGCATCTTCTCATATTCATTGTCGTAAGCTTTCAGCTGTCCACCCAGATTCTTTGCCGCACATGAAACCGACCATTCCGTTTCCGGGTCGTAATAGTTGATGCCCAGATCCACTCCCACAGCGATAGAATTGTAATCGCCAATATACGAAGTGATGAATTTGGCGGCAATACCACCCGCAAACTTTTCACCGAGCATATAAGAGAAGTAACCCGCAACGGCAATGTCCTTTGCCGAGAACTCACCCATCTGGATGTTGTTCTCATCCGTCTCTTTCATCTTGCCGTAGTCAACAAGCTGAGCCGAAACAGCCCACGAAGCCTTGTCGTTGACAATACGGTTGAAACTAGCCGAGGCAGTGTTCACCCCCGACATATAGTTCATATAATTGAGATTGACCGTCTTGTCGTTTACTGATGACAGGAGAGCCGGATTATGGAATATGAGTGCCTCATCATCTTCTATCAAGGTGATGTTGTCGCCACCCAGAGCAGCTGCATGGGCACTCACCGGCAAGCGAAGGAAATTATACCCCGTTTGGCTCTCTTGAGCATCAATAATTGTCGCAAAAAGCGTCAATATTGCGGAAATTACATATTTTTTCATTTAAATTTTCTAATTCTTTGGCAAAGATACTGCTTTTTTCAATAATAAGAAGTAATTTTGCAATGTTTTCGTAGGAAATAACGATTTTAAACGGTTTTTATTGTGGAAATTAAGAAATCAAATAGCGCACAACTGGAAGATAAGCGGGTTACATTTTTTCTGCTGGGGTTGCTGCTGGCTTTTACTTTCATCTTCGTAGGACTCCAATATCAGAGAGGTCAGCAGGGAGATGATGACTTGTCGGAATCGATGGAAGATCTCTCACAGGATCTGGAAATGTCAGCTCGTCCCGACCAGAAAGATATGGTGAGTGCAGAGGCTGTTTCGGCTCCTGCTTCTAAGTCAATTACCCAGGAAGTGAAGGCTGCCGAGCAACAGACTCAGAAGGCACCGCAGAAAATCAGTTCTACAACCAGCGAACTGGTTATCGGCGACGGCTCGGGTGTAGTGGATGGATCTGAGGTGAAGGAAGCGGTTCCTGAAACTCCCATTGAGAATCCGGGAGCTGAGGCTCCTATCAAACTGACCGTCGTGCAGAAGATACCGCAGTTTCCTGGTGGCTGGTCTGCCTTCATGCAGTGGCTTACCAAGAACCTGAAGTACCCTGTAGCTGCTCAGAAGAGTAAGATTCAGGGAACCGTAGTGGTATCCTTTATCGTAAACAAGGATGGAAGTGTTGCCAATATCAAGGTAAGCACTTCGGTAGATCCATTGCTCGACAACGAGGCTTTGAGGGTGATGAAGATGATGCCGAAGTGGAAACCGGGCATCGATAAAGGCAAGGTCTGTCGCACGATGATTGCCATCCCGGTAGTGTTCCAGCTATAAATTATAAATTGTTCATTGTAAATTATACATTATAAATTATACATTATTATGAAGACAGCAGATGAAATTTTAAGCATGGTAAATGAGTTTCTGGCTAATTTGCCTTACGAAAGAAAGCCAAAGTCTCTTTATGAGCCTATCAGATACGTTCTTTCTATGGGTGGCAAGCGTATTCGTCCTACGCTCATGCTTCTGGGCTACAATCTTTTCAAGGACAATCCTGAGAAGATTCTGATGAATGCCGTTGCCCTGGAAACTTATCATAACTATACTTTGCTGCATGATGACCTGATGGACAATGCTGATTTGCGTCGCGGTCATGAAACGGTTCATAAGAAATGGGATGCCAATACGGCAATCCTTTCGGGCGACAGCATGCTCGTTCTGGCTTATGAGCGTATGGCTCAATGTGATGAAAAGCATCTTGCCAAGGTGTTGAAACTCTTTACTTCCACTGCCCTGGAAATTGGTGAAGGTCAGCAGTTTGATATGGAGTTTGAAAACCGTAATGATGTGAAGGAGGAGGAATATATCGAGATGATCCGCCTCAAGACCAGCGTACTCCTGGCTTGTGCCTTGAAGATGGGTGCAATCCTTGCCGATGCTTCTGATGAGGATGCAGAGAACCTGTATAAGTTTGGCGAGCAGATCGGATTGGCGTTCCAGTTGCAGGATGATTACCTCGATGTTTACGGCGATACCAAGGTGTTCGGTAAGGAGATTGGTGGCGATATCACATCTAACAAGAAGACGTATATGCTCATCAATGCCTTCAACCATGCCAACGACGCTCAGCGTGCAGAACTGCAGAAGTGGGTGGATGCCGAGGAGTTCGACCGCAAGGAGAAGGTGGCTGCCGTTACCCGTCTCTACAACGAGATTGGTATCGACAAAATGGCGCAGGATAAGATTGCTTATTATTTCGAGCAGAGCAAGAAGTATCTGGATGCCGTGAATGTGCCTGCTGAGCGTAAGGAGGAATTGGCAAAGTATGCTCAGAAAATGATGAAGCGCCAGTACTAGTTGATAGTTAATAGTTTATAGTTGACAGTTCAATGTTCAAAGTAATAGATACACATACGCATTT
>Strait_p2__coassemble_792_pt1 | contig 18832 bp, 10 predicted proteins | sample Strait_p2__metabat2_low_PE_043 | metagenome-assembled genome bin Strait_p2 | reverse complement strand
CACTAATCACTACTCCTAATCCTTCAAAGAATAAGTAACGGTAGTAACAACCCTTACCTTTTTAATATATGGAGTGTTGGAATCGCGGTCTTCAATAGAGAACTGGCCCTGGTCGGCATTCATAATCTTGTCTATCTTACTCTTGCTGTTCTCAGCAAACTGGGCAGCAGTCTGCTCAGCATTCTCTATCGCTTCCTGCATCATTTTAGGTTTCATCTGACGGAAGGCAACATACTCATACTTCACCGGATTCTCGTAACCACCATCCACAATGGCAACACCTTTCTGAAGCAGATTACCCTGACGGGCAATGATACTGCGAACCAGTTTCACATTCTTGGATGTAACCGTGATGATGGAAGTAATGTTATAACGATAGCCCTGTCGGTTCTCGCCATACCGTTCAGCATTGAGGTCGATGACCACAGGCGCATTCACGTTGATTTCATTAGTCTTTACACCATTCTCCACCAGGAAGTTTCTGATGGTTCTTGTGGTGGCATTGATTTTTTGATAGAGTTCAGGCAGGTCATTGCCTATTTCCTTGGAAACGATAGGCCACGTCACCTTATCAGCCTCCACCTCCTTTTCGGCAAGGCCTTTCACTACAACCTTTCGGTCTTTACTAATCACACTTTCAAGTCCCGACTTGATACAAAATCCAAGCACGATGATGCCGATGGTTAAAATCACGGCTTGCTTAATACCAGAATTGATGTTCATAATTAGTCCTCCATTATTAAGTTGTTAAAATTGAATTTCCATTCTATCTCAGATTGAGTTGCAATTTGAGTTTTCAAAGATACAATAAAAATATAGAAAAACGACACTTTATAATGATAAAATATGCTAAAACAGCCCATATCAACCCATAAGCACCATTTTTCTGCCCAAAAGCTTGCATATATTACCAAAAAAAACTATCTTTGCAAAAGATAGGCTGCACCTCAGCAAAATATTTCTAACCCAAAAACAATAAAATGGATTACAACATGATTGGGACCGCATGGTCGTTACTGCCTCCTATCGTCGCCATTGCTCTGGCGCTGAAGACGAAGGAGGTCTATTCTTCTCTTTTTATCGGTATCATACTGGGTGCCGTTCAATATTGCATTTCGATGGGAACAGGTTTCGACGGATTCCTCGTTCACCTGACAAACCACACTGTAGGTGAAGGCGATGATGCCAAGGCATACGGTTTGATACATTGCCTTTCCGACCCATGGAACGTGGGCATTCTGGTATTCCTGGTGGTATTAGGCAGCATCGTTTCATTGATGAACAAGGCGGGTGGTTCGGCTGCTTTCGGCCGTTGGGCTTCCAAGCACGTACACTCGAAGATTGGCGTACAGATTGCTACCATTCTGCTCGGCATTCTGATATTCATCGATGATTACTTCAACTGCCTTACCGTGGGTTCGGTGATGCGCCCTATCGCAGTGCGCAACGGTGTTACCAAGGAGAAGCTGGCTTATCTCATCGATTCTACAGCCGCACCGGTCTGCATCATCTCCCCTATCTCGAGTTGGGCAGCTGCGGTATCGGGCTTCGTATCGGGAGGTGAGAACGGACTGGCACTTTTCTGCAAGGCGATACCTTTTAATTTCTACGCTTTCTTTACCATCCTCTTTATGTTTGGCATCGTGATACTGGGCTTCGACTTCAAGGCGATGAGCAAGTATGATGCAAGACTGAAGGAATGGTACGAGCGAACCAATGGCGGGAAGCTCGATGAGGTGAGCGATACCAAACTGCAGATTGTTGAGCATGGTGTGGGAGCCAAACAGGAAGAGGATTCCAAGAACAAGGGAACCGTGAGCGACCTGGTGATACCAATCATCATGCTGATTATCTTCTGCATGGTGGGTATGGTATATTCAGGCGGATTCTTCGATGCCGATAATGCCAACTATCTCAATTTTGTGGATTCCTTTGCTGCGAGCAATGCCTCTGTAGGCTTGGTAATCGGTTCATTGGCTGCCCTGATTCTTACCATCATGATGTTTACCATTCGCAAGACCTTGCCTTTCGACGAAGCGATGAGTAGTCTCATCAAGGGTTTTGAGGCGATGGTACCAGCCATTCTGATTCTTACTTTGGCATGGACGCTGAAGAGTATGACCGACTCGCTGGGTGCGGCAGAATATGTATCATCGGTTGTAGCGAGCAGTGCCTCAGAACTTCAGATGCTTCTTCCGGGCATCATCTTCCTGGTAGCAGGCTTCCTGGCATTTGCAACGGGTACCTCCTGGGGAACCTTCGGTATTCTGATTCCTATCTGCATCGCCGTATTCCCTGGTGCTGATCCTTTGCGCATCATCTCTATCTCGGCATGTATGGCTGGAGCGGTATGTGGCGACCATATCTCTCCTATCAGCGATACCACCATCATGGCGAGTGCGGGAGCGGAATGCAAGCATGTACATCATGTATCATCACAGTTGCCTTACGCCCTGACTGTAGCCTGTGTGAGTTTCCTCACCTTCGTTGTAGCGGGATTCACTCATACGCTGGGTATGGTAATGAGTGCCATCATCTCGTGGATATTCGGTGTTGCCATGCTTGGTTTTGCTTTATTTTATTTAAATAAGCGCCAAAAAGGTAAATAGTTCTTAATTTATTTGTATATTTGAAATATTTTCAATATATTTGCAAAAGAATTTAATAAAGAACATATTAATAACTTAATACAGAATACATTATGAAGGAATTAAAAGGAACAAAGACAGAGAAGAACCTCCAGGAGGCTTTCGCTGGTGAGTCACAGGCTCGTAACAAATATACCTATTTTGCAAGCAAAGCAAAGAAAGACGGTTTTGTACAGATAGCTAATATCTTTGAGGAGACAGCTGCTAACGAGAAGGAGCACGCTAAGTTGTGGTTCAAGTATCTGGAGGGCGGTGCTATCCAGGATACAGAGAAGAACCTGGAAGCTGCTGCCAATGGTGAGCACGATGAGTGGACCGATATGTATCCACGCATGGCAAAGGAGGCTCGCGAAGAGGGTTTCGAGGAGATTGCTGCTAAGTTTGAGATGGTTGCTGAAATCGAGAAGCACCACGAGGAGCGTTATCGCAAGCTCTTGAAGAACGTACAGGACAAGCTCGTCTTCTCTCGTGACGGCGACTGCATCTGGCAGTGCTCTAACTGCGGACATATCGTAGTAGGCAAGAAGGCTCCTGAGGTTTGCCCAGTCTGCAACCACCCACAGAGCTACTTCCAGATTGAAGCACAGAATTACTAATTCTTGCTTGAGACGAAATATCTAACAGAACATATATAAATAAGAGAGGGTGTGTCATGGCCTTATGACACACCCTCTTTTTTATGATTTAGCTTGAACCATTTCCAACATGATTTCTATCAACCTTGGAACACCATACTGTTCTACCTCGTCCTCTTTCACCCAGATATAATCATCAGGGAGCAGGGGGCGGGTTTCTGTTTCCTGCAGATAGAAGTCGGCAAGGAGGATGCGATGGGTAAGTACATGCTTCACATCCTTAGCCAGGAGAAGAGGATTATGGACAAAGGCAGGCAGTTGCGGAGCATCTGATGCGTTATATAGTTCCCACAATCCTTGCCAGATATCACCCTCACCGCGACGGTGGATAGCCACTTCGCCTTTACACCTTATATATATATAGGAGAGATGGCGCGTTTTCACCTTCAGTGTCTTGTTCTTCACCGGCAACTCCTCTACCCTTCCTGTTCTCAACGCCTCACAGATTTCGGCAAGCGGACAGACAAGACATTTTGGAGATTGAGGAGTGCACTGGATAGCTCCGAAATCCATCATACCCTGGTTATAGGCAGCAACAGGCGATAATGCTGTATCAGAAAGTTGCTGAGCAGACGAAGCAGGCAAGAGTGATTGAGCCAACGCAGCAAACTCTTTTTTTCCCTGCGTTGAGTTGATAGGAGTATCTATTCCGAAGTAACGTGAAAGAACCCGGTACACATTGCCATCTACTACTGCCGCCGGAATATCAAAGGCAAAAGAACCGATGGCTGCTGCAGTATAATCGCCCACCCCTTTCAGGGCTTTGATACCTTCAAGTGTATCAGGGAAATGACCGAGCTCTACTATCTGTCTGGCAGCAGTATGAAGGTTGCGGGCTCGCGAGTAATACCCCAATCCCTGCCAGAGTTTCAAGACATCATCCTCGCTGGCAGCAGCCAAGTCTTCAACCTTGGGATAGGTCTTCATGAACCGCTCCCAATATTCCCATCCCTGTGCGATGCGGGTTTGCTGAAGGATGATTTCGCTCAGCCAGATGGCATAAGGATCCTTGGTTTCGCGCCAAGGCAAATCCCTACCATTCTCACGAAACCAATGGATAATGACAGCCGAAAAACTATTCATAAAATTCAATGTTCAAATCTCAATGTTCAAAGTAATCACTGTTCCGGATATTGCTCGTAAATCTTCAGACCGAACTCATTCGCCAAGGCATAGGCATGCTCCATGATATCGGCGAGAATGTGCTCGTAATTCACCCATACCTTATCCTTAATGAAGAAATAGAACTCGATAGGGAGACCGCATTGCGTGGCTTCCATGTGGCGCACCATCAATGTGAGATCGGTATTGACCTCCGGACGCTGGCGCAGATACTTCTCCATAAATTTACGGTAAAGCTGGAGATTGGTAGGGGCAAGGGCTGCAGGATTCTTTAAATCCTCAATATCCTTCCCTTCTTGTATATCTTTATCTATCGCCTTCTGCAACGACTCCTTCAACTTAAACGAATCTTCGGTGGCGAAATGCTTGGCAAGCAGATTACGTTTTAATGTCTCATCCACCAGACGGACACTACGGAAATCGAAGTAAACCACGCGCTTCACTCTTCGTCCACCACTCTTCTGCATACCAATCCAATTCTGGAACGAACCATTCACCAGGGTAATAGGCGAAATGGTAACGATGGTGTTATCAAAGTTGCGCACCTTCACGGTCGTGAGTGACATATCCTCAACGATACCATTGGCATCCACCGACTTCACCGTAATCCAGTCGCCCTTATGCAACATATCATTGCTGGTAAGACGCACACCAGCCGCCAATCCCGTGATGGTATCCTTAAAGACCAGCATCAGGACTGCCGAGGTAGCACCCAAACCGGCAAAGAGGGTCATCGGGTTCTTGCCCAACAGGATGGCAACCACCACCACGCCAGCCACAAAGAGCATCAATACCTTGAGAACACCGCAGAAAGTATGGAAATACTGCTGAGCCGACGAGCGTCGTTCCTGAGAATCCTCCAATCCTTTGAAAGACCCGATGAAGACCAGAGCCGTACGCACCGACATCACCACGATATAGATGCCCGTAACCCGCTCCAATATCTCCTTGAATATCGGATACTCCAGATAAATCAGCGGCATGAGCGACCATATCACCACAGCCGGCACAATATGGCAAGCCGAGGTGAGCACCTTCTTGTTCAGCAGAATATCATCCCAAGCGATAACCGTCTTATCAGTAATCTTACTGATGAGCGGAACCAGTATCTTGCGACACAGGAAATCGCTCAATATTGCCAAGAGGATGGCAGTAATGGTGAGCAAGATATGGCGCAGCATCGGCACGAAATCACCAGTGACTCCTGCCCATGTTATCATTTCATCTACAAACTTACGAATTTCCTCCATAAAACTATTAACTATCAACTATAAACTATCAACTAACGCTCACGGTTGGCAGAGCAAAGTACATACTTTATCTGCAAAGTGTCTGGCATTATTGCCATGCATGATACCATTGTTAATGATGGCGAAACAGAGTTCATGACCATTGGCTGCGGTACAGTAACCCGCCAATGAGATGATGCCCGTCAGCGTACCCGTCTTCGCTTTCACATTGCCATGCACAAAACTGTTTTTCATACGCTTTTTCAAGGTACCGTCAACCCCACCGATAGGCAGCGAATGCTTCAGATGGTCCATGATATTACCGTTAAGATAAGCATAACGCAGCAGTTTCACCTCCAGTTCGGCACTGAGATAATTATAGAGCGAAAGCCCCGATCCGTCAGCCAGTTTATATCTTGCCGGATCGAGTCCTATCTTGCGGATAAGCTGTCTTTCCACATTCCGGGCACTCTTGGCACTCGCCCATTTATTGCCCGTAGAAGCCGCAATCTGATAATACATGCTCTCGGCATAGAGATTATCACTCTCCTTCATCATCTTGTGCAGAATCTGATCCATCGTATGGAATCGGGTACAGACCGTAAAGGCACTCGCAGGGCAAGTCTTCTCTGAAGCCCCAAAGCAGGAATATTCGATGCCCTCCTCACGGAGCTTGGCAAGAAACTTATCCATAAAGATATCCTTGCGCTGGAACACCAGTGGCGAAAGCACCGGATTGTCATCATCCCAGCACCAGCCTTCACCCAACAGGTCGGCATCCTTCAAAGAGCGGTCGGCATAGATGCTGCCACGGATGGTGTCAACACCCATATCCTTCAGACTATTGACAAATGCCGACATATCATCGCTGTTGAAACGGGGATCCATGCCGCCTATACAATAGACATCACCCGTCAACACCCCATTCTCAATGGTACCGGTATATTTCAGAGTGGTTTTAAACTGGTAAGAACCGCCCAACTTATCGAGCGCCGTAATGGCAGTCAGGAGCTTCATCGTACTTGCCGGACGCATCAGCTGTCGTTCATTTCTCTGATAGATACAAGAGTCAGCAGACAGGTCCCAGACCATCAGTCCTACCTGTGATGTTTCGAACATCTTGCTCTCAAGGAGTTTATCAATACCCACCTTCACCGATTCGGGCCAAGGCAATTCCTGAGTCAGCGTATCCGCTGTCAGGGAATCAACGAGTGTAGAATCGGAAACATCCTTCTCATCAACCGTTTCTATTCCCTCATCTTCAATCACATTCTGGGCCTGCACCGGTACAGAGATCCATACCATCATCAGACCCAACAGCATATATATTATCTTTTTCATCACAATCAGTTCACCGGAACATAAAAGAAATTATTTATTTTTGATTCTCTCCATAAACGCCTCTTCATTATCCGGCTGAACGGTCACAATATTCTTATGTCCGTATTCGATGACCACACAATGGTCTAATCCGAAGAAAGTCTTGGCTATGTGTACATCAATGACATCACATAGCGGCACATTTCTGTTGGAAGAGAACCTGCCCTCATTGATGATGAGATATTCCATCTCCTCATCCAGGTCTATCGGTTTTACCATCTTGAAGGTATAGGTTGTATTCAGTATGCGCTCAATCATGCCCACGATGATGATAGCCACAAAGATGCCGATGATAGCCAGTTTGACCCAGAAGAAGTAGAGAGCCAGAATTGCGAACACCGCCACACCGATACGTGCCGTCAGCGTAAAGCGCTTATGAAAAGTTCTATCTGCCATAACTTTGATTTATTACCTTATATTATTGTCGTTTTTACGACCGTTTGATAGTCTAAAAGACTATATAACCTTAAATTTCGCTGCAAAATTACAAAAAATCCCTCTCTTATTACTCATTTTAAAGATTAATTATTACTTTTGCAACGAATTAAGAATTAATTCTGAGAGAATGGGGTTGTTTTATAGATAAAAACACCTGTTCTTAATATTGAAATTAGATAAGAATAAACTCAATGGTTTATAAGTATGATTTTCTGATTATCGGCTCAGGAGTTGCCGGTATGAGTTACGCCCTGAAAGTAGCCAGAGCGCATAAAGGTAAGGTGTGTATGATTTGCAAGACCTCGCTCGACGAGGCTAACACGTCATTCGCACAAGGTGGTGTGGCGTCAGTTACCAACTTGGAAGTGGATAACTTCGACAAGCACATACAGGATACTATGATTGCTGGTGATTATATCAGCGATTATAAAGCAGTGAAGCAGGTTGTCACTATGGCACCGGAGCAGATCAAGGAGCTCGTGCAGTGGGGCGTCAACTTCGATAAGCAGCAGGACGGCAAGTTCGACCTACACCGTGAGGGCGGTCACAGCGAGTTCCGCATCCTTCATCATGCAGATGATACGGGTGCAGAAATCCAGCGCGGTCTGATGGAGGCTGTGCGCAACTGTCCGGATATCGATATCAAGGAAAATCATTTCGCCGTGGAGATTATCACTCAGCACCACTTGGGTGCCCGTGTTACTCGCCGCACTCCTTATATCAACTGTTACGGTGCATACGTATTGAATCCTGATACCCAGAAGGTAGATACCTATCTGAGTAAGGTTACCGTGATGTGTACCGGTGGATGTGGTGCCGTTTATCAGACTACCACCAACCCTGTGATTGCCACTGGCGATGGTGAGGCGATGGTATACCGTGCCAAGGGAACTGTAGCCGACATGGAGTTTGTCCAGTTCCACCCAACCGCTCTTTATCATCCGGGCGAAACCCATCCTGCCTTCCTCATCACCGAGGCTATGCGTGGTTATGGCGGCATCTTGCGTCTGCCTAACGGCGAAAGTTTCATGGAGAAATATGATAAGCGATTGAGTCTGGCTCCTCGTGACATCGTGGCTCGTGCCATCGATAAGGAGATGAAGATTCACGGATTGGATCATGTCTGTCTCGATGTAACCCATAAGAATCCAGAGGAGACCAAGCGTCACTTCCCTAATATCTACGCCAAGTGTCTGAGCATCGGCATCGACATCACCAAGGAGTATATCCCTGTTCGTCCTGCCGCTCACTATATGTGTGGTGGTATCAAGGTTGATTTGAACGGCTGTTCAAGCATCAACCGTCTCTATGCTCTGGGCGAGTGTTCATGCACCGGTCTGCATGGCGGTAACCGTCTTGCCAGCAACTCGCTCATCGAGGCTGTGGTTTATGCCGAGACTGCTGCCAAGCACAGTATTGAACATGTAGATGAGTACGACTTCAATGAGAAGGTACCAGCATGGAATGATGAAGGTACTTTGACCAACGAAGAGAAGGTGCTGATTACACAGAGCGTGAAAGAGGTGGGCGAATGCATGAGCAACTATGTAGGTATCGTGCGCAGCGATCTCCGTCTGAAGCGAGCATGGGACCGCCTCGATCTTCTCTACGAAGAGACAGAAAACCTCTTCAAGCGTGTAAAGGTAAGCAAGGAACTCTGCGAGCTCCGCAACATGATTAACGTGGGTTATCTCATCACCCGCATGGCGATAGAACGCAAGGAGAGCCGTGGTCTCCACTATACCATCGACTACCCTGTTCATGCTTACGACAAGGAGTAATCAAGAATTATCAGAATATTAAAAAGCTCGGATGCTTGTGATGCATCCGAGTTTTTTTTATTTTCAAGAATTTGAGAATTAGAGAATTTTCTTTCTACCATTGATTCTAGAAAATTTTCTTTTTATCTCGTCAGCGAGAACTTGATGCTCAGGCCGAAATCCTGTGTGGTGGTAGGATAACTGCTGCTCGACAGGAGCGGGGTGTTGGTCTGACGGTCATAATAGAAACTCATGGTAAGGAGTTTGCTGAAGGTATAATCGGCAGAGAAACTCAGTTTCAGAGCATTGTTGCCGCTGCTGGCACTGCTTACCATTGAGGCAATATCACGAACGATGGCTGCCTGCTTGCGGAAACTGAAGTCAAGACGTAGATTTAGGTCATGGTTGGTACCATTCTGAACCGTCTTGGTGGTCGACGCATTCTTATTGGCTGCATTCTTGTTGCCGCCCTTCGACTTGGAACGGGAGGCCTTGGCGCCCCAACCGAAAACATCGAAGTTGTTGATGCGGTAACCCATACCGATTACCCAGTCCTTACTCAATGCCTCGTTCAGCTGCACACTCGTCATACTGAGGTTCAATACACGGGTCTGGCGATATTCTGCCTTCACCGTCATATTATTGTTGAATGTGACATCCATACCCAATAATGGCGAGAACGACTCGTTGATACTTACCTGCGAAATGTTGAACATGCTACTTGGAGATGGATTGCCCGTAGTGGCATCACTCACGAAGCCGAGACCGTTCATATACTCCTGGAAAGTGCTGTAACTGTTGTAGCTGCCAACCGCAAAGACGCTTTTGTAAGAGTGGTTGATGTTGACACTCTTGAAGTGCTCGTTGAACCAAGGCAGACGTCCCAGTCCGCTGTAACGGATGGTCCAGTTTGGCAACATCCGGCTCAATGCCGGGAATACCGAAAGCGAATTGCCACCCATCGAGGTATAAGCCTTGAGGAAGGCAGGAATCATGACATCGCTGCTATACTGGTTGACCGGCGTGCGGGAAGCATCAAACTTGCCGCCAGCCAGAGCCGAACCTGTCGGATAAACGGTACCTGCATACTGCGCCTCTACCCTATCTCTGAAACCAGCCAGCGAGTTGACAAACTTCTCGAAGGTCTTGCTGCGATAACCCGAATTGGCATTGCCCATTCCCTCGAAAGCCGACCCCAGCGAGATGGTAGTCATCTGGAAGGCTCCACTCTGGGTAGTTGGCGTTCCTTCATACATATACTGTATGCTCTTCTGCGTGGTCTTGGTACGTGTGGCTGAGAGATCAATCTTGAAATCCTTGATAGGCTCCAGGGTGGCACGCAACGTAAGATTATCCGTTCTGCTGGTAGTAGCAGGTGTTGCGATACTGTCGTTGCAGAGCAGCCAGTCGTTGTTTCTAGCCTTCTCGATATAATCGTCGCCAACCATACCGAAGGCGAAGTCAAGACCCGGTGCCATCTGTCCCACCTTCTTCTGTCCGAAGGCATCACCCACACTAGGCAAGAAGCCCGGCAGGGTGAGCTGATAGCTGCTGCGATAGTTGATGCTCACATTGCGCACCATCATTGCCAGGCGACTAGCCAACTGCAATCCCTTATACCATTTCTTATCATCAAGCGGTTCCTTAGCCAGTACGGAGAGTTTCACCTTCATGGCAGTATCTACCTTTGAGATGATTCTGATCTGGTTATTATCCACCTTTTTATATTTAAGCGGGAATACCTTGCCGTCTTCCGTCTTGGCATTCACAATCAGTCGCTTGGTATTTTTGCCGTGGCGTATCTTGAATGTGGTATCAGGCAGGAGGGTGATTTCCCGTTCGAAGGCACGCTTGTTCTTAGGCAGCGCCTTCTTCGGATCAGCCGCCTGTTCCTTTGCTTCCTGCTTCTTTTTCTTTTTTTCCTGCTTCTTGCGCTGCATCTGTGCCCTACTCTGGGTACGGTCAAACTTATCGTTTACCTTCTTCAGGAAAGGCACATGGTTGTAGAGTTTCACCAGGTTGAAGTTTCCGTTCAATGTCAGTTCGCGCTGGGTATTGATGGTATTTCCATACGAGTTGCCCTCCTCATCCTCTGTACCGCGCTCCCAAGAATAGTTGGCATTGTAAGAGGCATCGCTGTTCACCCAGTCGAAGACAGGCAGCAGATTGAGAGGCAACCTATAAGATGCCTGGAAATTCTGACTATAGTCGAGCGGTGCACCCCAGTGGCGGATGCTGGTCCATACGGAGTCCTTCCAGGCATGATACTGGTCGGCATAAAGATCCTTGTTGACCGGTGTATAAGGTTCCTCTATCTGTGCATGGGTAGCACTCTGGAAGTTCATGTGCAGGTTCTTGGTCAGATCCCAGTTGATGGAGAACTCACGGTTCCAAAGGAACTGTTCACTGAAAGTGAGCGGCAACTTGGAGTCTACTCCGGCAGATCCACTCATCAGGGTTTCCATATCGCGCTCCTGCAACTCGTAGTAGTCGCGCGTCATCTCGGTATTGAAGGCTATGTTCTGCGGCAGCCAGTTCAGTCCGAAACGTTTCAGTATGTCGAGCCACTTACTCTTGTTCTTCAGTCCCTTGAATGGTTCCCATGCCTTATAAACCGGGCTCCACGAATAATCCAGGGCTCCTCGCCAGTTGTCCTTGCGCTCATACATCGTCGTTTCACCCGTAGTATACTGATGCTGATGACTGTAGGTGAATGAGAAGTTGGCTGGATCGTATGGCATCGGATGGCGCTTGGTAGCTATACCCACCCGGGCATTCGAGATGGAGAAGTTGGTCTGCGTAATCTTAGTGGCAGCGATATTCTCGATAGAATCGCGCTCGTGCTTAGAGCCGGCAGCATCGAGGGCATCCTTCAACTCCATATCGGTATCCAGCGGATTATACTTAGGAGTGGTCTTCTCCTTGGTAACACTATAATATAAAGGTATGCTCACCTTCGCCTTGTCAGGGAAGAACTTACCCATTTCGAGCGATGTGGTCACACTGTAGGTACCGTAATTATCGGTGGTGCGACTTGCCACGCCATCTTCCAGACCGCCGAATCCCTCGCTGATGTATCTGCCGGTGGCATTTACGCTACCCAGATCGGAGAGTTGTATGTTGAGGTTGGCATTGGCAGCCCAACCACCCGAATTATTATGTTCCTTGAGTCGGAGTTCGTTTATCCATACCTCACCACTCTTGATGTCGACAGAATTGTTTCTCACACCCAGCATCATGGTCTTCACCTCGCCGAGACTCGGATTACCCACGATGGTAATCTTGTTCTGCGGATGTTCTGCATCCATCATGGAATAAGGAGCGAGATAAGAAGCCACACCCTGTGCCTTCGCCTTGTTACGGTTTTTCTTCAATGCCGTAAAGACACTCAGCGGCACATCGAGCATATTCTCCTCAGGCCATACCGCCTTACAGTCGGCAAGCACATAGCGGTTGTAGTTGGAGCGTGGCTCGGTGAGCTTCAGTGGGATTTCATACTCGTAGTAATTGTTCTTGTAATCGCTACCCAGACGGATGAAGACTGAGAGATCACCATCCTGCAGACGGGTAGTATTCTGCTCCAGGGCATTGGCATGGGCAAACATCTGGATGCGCTTATACTGGCGCAGATCAAGGGTAGAATTCTTATAAACCGCCTTCGCCTCGCCTGTGCTCATATTCTTGACCACCAGACTCAACGCTTGCTCGTTCGCCTCAACCAACTGAGGCTGACTAGGATCCTGTTCGCGCTTGATACCCGGAGGCAAGACATAGTTGACCGGTGTCTTCTCGCCGTTCTCCTCCAGACTCACGCTGCTTGCGTCGAGGGTTCCGCCACTGGCTGCGCCGAGCGGCTGATCATAGGTACGCCACTTGCCCATCACGAGGTCGAAGGTACCGAAACGCAGCACGATAGGTTTCTTGAAACCGGTGAGGAACATACGCATGAAGCGGATGCTGGAGAAATCGTTGATGTTGCCCTGACGGCTCTCAAACTCATCGATAGGTATGCGGAACTGATACCAGGTAACGGTAGACTTGGTATTATCACGCCAGGTCTGGCTGTATTCACGCTTATCTACAATATGATTATTACCCACCACGAGATCTTCCGGACGGATGCTGACACGGTACTGGAAGTATTTCTCATATTCGTTGAGCGTATAATCCTGGTTGATATCCTCGACATCCGGCGTTGACTTATAAGAAGTATCATAGCTCTCAGAACGGCTGTCGCTGTCAGGCGAGTTGCCCTGAGGATTGTTGATATACTTATATCTCTGCAGGATTGGAGCACGCATCTCATCCCAGTCGGAACCGCGGAAATAGTGGTAGTCATCACGTGCCGGATCGGCAAAGATGCTGTCGAACACCGCCTGGTTCACCTTGCCCTGAATCTGGTCGAGATAAGCACTCTTGTAGAATTCCTGCTCCTCGGCATCAGTCAGTCCGTTGAAACCCACATCCTGCAAGGCTCTGCTGCCACTGGTGGTAGCAAAGGCATAGGTCACGGTGCTCTGGGTAGGAATCTTACCCCACTGGGTATAGGTGTAGCTCTTGCTGCCATCTACCGGCATGCCACTCTCATAGAATTTCTTGCCATCACGCAGGATATCCTCGCTCACCTCGCCCAGGTTGATGTAGAAATCGCCACCGTAATCGGCAGCATCAGCCTCTTCGCGAGAATAGATGAACGGATCGAGCATCCAGAACTCGATGTATTCGATGTTTGCCTGCTCGAAATCGTTGGTATCCAGTTTACGCATCATTCCGCCCCAGTTGCGCTGCGGATTCTGCAGAGTTCCGTCTGCCTGCAAATCTGTTACATTGAAGTTGTATGGTCCCGGCTCACTTGGATAGTAAGCCAGATTGAGTACATTCAGGGTATTGGTAGCGCCCTGATAACTGCTCTGGTCGCGCAATGGGAAGAGCTCCTTGGTATAGACCTCGCGAACATAATGGTTACTCAACTGCTTGAGGTCGCCCTTGATATGTCCCGGAGTGAGCGAACTTCCACGGCGGGTGAACAGCGGATCGATGGTATACCAGGCTAGGCGCGAACGGTGGAAACCGCTGCTCAGACCGGTCTTATCGCTGTAATCGTCCTTGAAATTGAGCGAAGGCACACTGGATATAAACCAGGAGGTAGGAGTAGTTACATCGATGGTAGTCTTCGTACCCTCGAAGTCATCGATATAAGATGCATTGTCCTGTGTGCCACCAGCCTCACCGGCAATGAGCTGGGCAAATTCTCCTGTAAAGGATATCTGCGATGGCTGGGTGAGGTGCAGGAATGGTATCTTGTCAAGCACATTGGTGAGCCACTGACTCTCCTTGCGCCAGTTGAGATTGATACCCCAAAGGGTGTTCTTCAGCGGTTCGGAGCCCATGGATACCTTGGTGGTAAGCGCCTGTTCGGAGAGGTGCTGGATAGTACCGCTCAACTGGAAGTTCTTGGTAAAATCATACTCCCAGTTCAGTCCGAACATCGTTTTTCGGGTTTGTCCGAAATCGGTATTACTCTCCAGAGAAACGTTGACAGCCGTACCGGCATCGATGATGCTCTGGTTCAGGATGGTCACCTCACCGGCACTGTAATCTACCGAATAGTCGGTGCCCTCTTTCAGGGTGATACCGCCTGCCGTAACGACCACCGAGCCCTGTGGCACATTGTAGGCATCGAGCGAGATGACATTGGCTGCAGAGCCCTTGAACTGTCCCACAATCTGATACTTGTTCTTTTCGGCTATCTGCTTGGCTACGGTCTTCGTACTGTCATAGAGTTCGGTAAAGGCATACTTTTCTGCCTTGTCGGCAGCCACGCCCCGCTTGACCAGATAATCACGCATATAACTGCCGAAAGGCTCTACCTTCGGAATGAACACGCGTCCGTTAGAGATGGTATAGCCTTCTACATAATCGAAATATCCATTGCTGTGTGCCTTGTTGTTGTTATCCAGACGGTCGGCGCCCAGCACACGGATGATAGGCTGCTCCTTCACCTGCTGCTCAGGGATATAACTGAGATATACGCCGGTGGTATCGCTCTGGTATTTTACATCCAGGCGGAACTTCTCCTTCTCTACGGTAGAAGCCAGATAATAAACGTTCTTCATCATCAGCCCCCAGTTGCCCTGTCGCGGATTGTTACTGGTATTCTTGAGCGATTTCACGAAGAGTGCCTGCTTGGTATCGCTGAGATCGGATGCAAACTCGCCCACCTGATAGGTAACGCCTCCCGATGTATACTCATAGGCTACAGCAAGTACCTGGTCGGTCTGCAGACTGGTTTTCAATGAGATATAACCCAAGGCGGTATTGACTGTATACTCAGAAGAATTGAGCAGACGAGCACTCTCCAGTTTCTCATAATCGGCTCCGCCAACCAGTCCGCCTCCATCGAGAGTGGTTGCAGCCTGGTCGATGTCACGGGCAGCAGCATACTGCCCTGTCATCGCCGCATACTCTGTATTCGCCTGGTTAGAAGGCACCTGTCCGCTCGCCGCCCACATCGGGTTGCTCAGTTTCTGGTTCTCGCCCAGGTCGGTCAGGGCTACGATGTTTCGGGTATTGGTGGTATTGCCGGTTTTGTTGGTAACCCACACCTCCACACGGTTGATGGTGATGCCCGTGGTGAGATTAGGAAGTTTCTGCATCCAGGCATCATAATGATTTCTGAAATACTGGGAGAGGAAGAAGTGGCGGTTCTCCTCATAATCGGCTACATTCAGTTCGAAAGGAGTGAGCTGTACACCGCCCCTGGTAGATACGCTCTTCGATGCACTCTTCTTCTGCGAAGCTACCATCTGCAGCTTGAGTTTGCCAAACTGCATATCGGTTCTAACACCAAACAGACTGCTGGCGCCTTTGATGAGCGAAGAGTTGGAAGGGAAGGAGACGTTGCCCGCCTCAACGAGTTTGATGATTTCATCTTCCTTGCCGTCGTACTTCAGTTTCATGTTCTGTGCATCGAAATCGAAGGTGGCATCGGTGTTGTAATTCAGGTTCATGTTCACCTTATCGCCCACCTTTCCGTTGACGTTGAGATTGATTTTCTCATCAAAATCCATCATCGTCGTCTTTCGGTTGCGGATAGGCAACGAAGGATTGTCGATGCTCTTCTTGTTGATACCGAACTTAAGTTCGGCAGAACCCTGTGTCTTCACTCTGATGCCACCAGGACCGAAGATTTTCTCGGCAGGTCCCAAGTCGAAGTGCATATCCGAGAAATCGAACTTCTCCTTGCCTTTTGCCTGGAAGATTTCATCGTTCTGCTTGCGGAAGTAGCTGTTGCGCTGCTGCTGTTCGGTCCATGCAAGATACTCTTTCGGAGTGAGCATGATAGGGGCCGAAAGCCAGGTTGAGCCCATGCGGTTGCCGATGATATAGCGGTCGAGGGTATCGTTGTAGACTACCTGATATTGCAGATTATCAGGACGTTTCAGGTCGAGCGGACTCTGATAGAGGTCGCTCAGGGAGTAAGGTTGGGTGCGCTGAATCTGCCAGCGGGTATGCAGCAGCGAATCGGGAATAGTATCTTCATCGAGCTGCACGGGCTGTGCTGTGCTGGTATGGGTTTTCTTTTTATCGTCCTGAAGTTGAGGCAAAGCTATCGCATAGCCGAAGGTTGCCACCATCAGCCAAGCCAATAGAAAAGATATGAATCTTTGCTTCTGTTTCATCGATAAAAAACTCCTAACTTATTTGATTTGCTTCAATGCCAGTTTCACAACCTGTTCTACCGGGAGATCAGGCTGTGCCTTGAGGATATCTACTACTACCTTGGCAGATGGTGCCGGCGAGAAGCCGAGCATGGTGAGGGCGCTTACCGCCTCATCCTTTACGTCATTGTTCACCATCACCACATTGCCTCCGCTGGCTGGCAGTTCGTCAGCAATGCCGAGGCTCACGATTTTATCTTTCAGGTCGATGATGATTCGCTGTGCAGTCTTCAGTCCGATACCCTTCACGGTTTTCAGCATCTTGTCGTTACCAGTAGAGATGATTTCGCAGAGTTCGCGTGGCGAGAGTGAAGAGAGAATCATACGGGCCGTATTTCCGCCTACTCCTGAAACGGTGATGAGGAGGCGGTAGAGTTCACGTTCCTGTTTGGTAGCAAAGCCGAAAAGGGTGAAAGAGTCATCTCTTCCACCAGCCACCAGCACTTCGTGAACATAGAGTTTCACTTCCTGTTTGCCCTGAATGGCAGTATATGTATTGAGCGATATATTGAGTCCGTAGCCCACCCCCGCAGTCTCAACAATAGCCAGTGCAGGTGTCAGCTCTGTCAGATCGCCATGAATATATTCTATCATTTTCTTTTTCTCCTAATTAAATTAATATATTAATAACGTGCGAAGGGCGGGATTATTGTAATAGAATTCCATAAAATTACGTCCCGACGTAGCATGTCATACGTCCCGACGCAGAGCCAGAGACGTCGGGACGCAGCAAAAGCTACGTCCCGACGTAATTCAAAGCACATCGGGAGGTATCGGAAAGGGGATGTATGATGTTTCGCAACAAAATAACGAAACTGTAAGGCTCTTGCAGCAGAAACCTTACAAATCTCCGCTTATTCATACCTAAAAACTATGATTTTACTACTTTTTGCAACTTTTATGAGTTAAAATTCTATTAAAACGTCACGTATTTCAAGAAAAAGCTATACTTTTGCAACCGGAAATAGAATGAAGAGCGGAAAACATATCCGTTGGATGACTAAACCGCAACAAATAAAAGAAATTAAAACAACAAAATAAAAGAAATAAGACAATGAAGAAATTTAGAGCAGCCGTAGTAGGATACGGCAACATCGGTAAGTTTACTGTTGAGGCACTCGAAGCAGCTCCTGACTTTGAGATTGCAGGTATTGTACGTCGCCAGGGTGCCAAGGACAAACCAGCTGAGTTGGCAAACTATGAAGTAGTAGATGACATCACCAAGTTGAAGGATGTAGATGTTGCTATTCTCGCAACCCCTACCCGCTCTTGCCCTGAGTATGCAGAGAAGATCGTTGCCCTCGGTATCAACACCGTAGACAGCTTCGATATCCACACCAGCATCCTCGACTACCGTACCAAGCAGATGGAAAACTGCAAGAAGGCTGGCAAGGTAAGCGTTATCTCTGCTGGTTGGGACCCAGGTTCTGATTCTATCGTACGTGTTCTGATGGAGAGTCTTGCTCCTAAGGGCTTGACATACACCAACTTCGGTCCTGGTATGAGTATGGGTCACTCAGTTTGTGTTCGTGGCAAGAAGGGCGTAAAGGAAGCGCTCTCTGTAACCATCCCATTGGGTGAGGGTATCCACCGTCGTATGGTATACGTAGAGTTGGAAGAAGGTGCCAAGCTTGAGGATGTAACAGCCGAAATCAAGGCAGATCCATACTTCGCTCACGATGAGACCCACGTATTTGCCGTAGCATCTGTAGATGATGTAAAGGATATGGGTCATGGTGTGAACCTCGTTCGCAAGGGTGTATCTGGCAAGACCCAGAACCAGCGTTTCGAGTTCAATATGAGCATCAATAACCCAGCCCTCACCGCTCAGGTATTGGTTAACGTGGCTCGTGCTTCATTCCGTCTGCAGCCAGGTTGCTACACCATGCCAGAGATTCC
>Strait_p2__coassemble_401_pt1 | contig 36807 bp, 32 predicted proteins | sample Strait_p2__metabat2_low_PE_043 | metagenome-assembled genome bin Strait_p2 | reverse complement strand
GAGACATCACTTCTCCTAACGGACAAATCAAGGTGAACTTCACCTTGGATGGCACTGTGCCTACCTATAGTGTGACCTATCAGGGCAAGACTATCATCAAGCCTAGCCGTCTGGGTTATCAGCTCGCCAAGGGCGGCAAGGATGGTAAGGATCTGCTTTCTGATTTTAGTGTCATCAATGAGAAGACTTCCACTTTCGATGAGACCTGGACTCCTGTTTGGGGAGAGAACAAGTCTATCCGCAATCATTATAATGATATGCTGGTAGAGTTGAAGCAGAATTCTACAGACAGTTATATGAACGTTCGCTTCCGTGTTTATGACGATGGAGTAGGATTGCGCTATGAGTTCCCTCAGAAAGGCAATCTCAACTACTTTACCATCAAGGAAGAGCGTACGGAATTTGCCATGACGGGCGATCATACCGCCTGGTGGATTCCGGGTGATTACGATACCCAGGAGTATGAATACACCAAGACCCGTCTGTCGGGCATCCGTCCAGCTTTGCATGCTGCTGTCAGCAGCAATCTCTCACAGACTGTCTTTTCAGATACCGGTGTACAGACCTCACTCCAGTTGAAGACTGATGATGGTATCTACATCAACCTGCATGAGGCTGCCCTGGTAGATTATCCAGCCATGCATCTGAACCTGGATGACAAGACCATGACCTTTACCTCTTGGCTTACCCCTGATGCACAGGGTATGAAGGGATATATGCAGACTCCGTTCAAGAGCCCTTGGCGTACGATGGTCATTACAGATGATGCCCGCAAGGTGTTGTCTTCCAACCTGATTCTCAATCTCAATGAGCCTTGCAAGATCAAGGATACCTCCTGGATTCATCCTGTGAAGTACGTAGGTGTATGGTGGGAGATGATTTCCGGTAAGGGTGAGTGGGCTTATACCCATGATTATCCTACCGTGAAGTTGGATGGAACCGACTATGTACATGCCAAGCCATCGGGCAAGCATTCTGCCAACAATGCCAATGTGCGCCGTTACATCGACTTCGCTGCAGCCCATGGTTTCGATGCAGTCCTGGTAGAAGGATGGAACATCGGTTGGGAAGACTGGAGTGGCTATATGAAGGAAAAGGTATTCGATTTCCTGACTCCATATCCTGATTTCGACATTAAGGCGCTCAATGAGTATGCGCATTCCAAGGGAGTGAAGCTCATCATGCATCATGAGACCTCCTCTTCTGTAATGAACTACGAGAAGTATATGGACAGAGCTTACCAGTTGATGAAGGATTATGGCTACGATGCAGTGAAGAGCGGTTATGTGGGCAACATCATCCCTCGTGGAGAGCATCACTACAGTCAGTTGGAAATCAACCACTATCTGCATGCCATAACCCGTGCTGCCGATTATCACATCATGGTAAATGCCCATGAGGCTGTGCGTCCTACCGGTCTCTGCCGCACTTATCCTAACCTGATTGGCAACGAGAGTGCTCGCGGTACTGAATATCAGGCTTTCGGAGGTACCAAACCGGGACATACCGCCATCTTGCCTTTCACCCGTCTGCAGGGTGGTCCGATGGATTATACACCGGGTATCTTTGAAATGGATTGCGCCAATGGTTCTCATTGCAACTCTACCATCTGCGGTCAGTTGGCACTTTATGTAACGATGTACAGTCCATTGCAGATGGCTGCCGATTTCCCTGAGAATTACGAGAAGCACATGGATGCCTTCCAGTTTATCAAGGATGTGGCTGTAGATTGGGACAAGTCTATCTATCTGGAGGCTGAACCAATGGAGTATATCACCGCTGCCCGCAAGGCAAAGGGTTCTGATAACTGGTTTGTCGGTGGCGTTACGGGCATGAAGGCTCATCAGTCTACCGTAAAGCTCGATTTCCTCGAGAAGGGCAAGAAGTATGTGGCTACCATTTATCAGGATGCAAAGAATGCCAACTACAAGACAAATCCTCAGGCTTATGTCATCACCAAGAAGACTGTAACCAGCAAGTCTGTCTTGAAGTTGAACTCCGTTGCAGGTGGCGGATTCGCAATTAGCCTTCTTGCGCAATAAAATGCAGGATTTTAAGTTGTTATGAAAGAAATTATTCTTGAATTAATAATGATGCTCATGAAAAGAATGAATAAAATGTTGTTGGTTGCTGCCTTGGCGGCAACCACACTTTCTGCTCAGGCAGAACAGAAGAAGGGACCGGCTTGGTTGAGTGATGCACTTTTCTATCAGATTTATCCATCTTCCTATATGGATACTGATGGCAATGGTATTGGTGACCTGCCGGGTATCACTTCCAAGTTGGATTACATCAAGTCGCTGGGTGTGAACGCCCTCTGGCTCAATCCGATCTTTGAGTCGGGATGGTTTGATGGTGGCTATGATGTCATCGATTTCTACAAGGTGGATCCTCGATTCGGTACCAATACTGATTTGGTTACATTGGTCAATGAGGCCCATAAGCGTGGCATGAAAGTTTGTCTCGACCTGGTGGCAGGACATTCCAGTACCAAGTGTGTCTGGTTTAAGGAGTCTTCCGAGAAAGATCCTAACCAGCGTTACAGCGACTATTATATCTGGATGAACGATATTCCTGAGAGCGAGAAGAAAGAAATAGAAGCCCGTCATCAGGAGGCAAGTCCGGAGTCTAGTACCCGAGGCAGATATGTGGAGGCGAATGCTCCTCGTGCCAAGTATTATGAGAAGAATTTCTTCGAGTGCCAGCCAGCCTTGAACTATGGCTTTGCTCATCCAGACCCAAATCATCCTTGGGAGCAGAGCGTAGATGCGCCTGGACCACAGGCTGTTCGCAGGGAGATACGTAACATCATGGCTTTCTGGTTTGATAAGGGTGTGGATGGATTCCGTGTTGATATGGCGTCATCGCTCATCAAGAACGACCCTGACAAGAAGGAGGTTTCCAAACTCTGGAATGAGATGCGTGCATGGAAGGACAAGTACTATCCTGAGACCGTCCTGATTTCAGAGTGGGCTAATCCGCAGCAAGCCATTCCTGCCGGTTTCAACATCGATTTCTACATCCATTTCGGTCTTAAGGGCTATGCCTCTCTGTTCTTCGACCGCAAGACTCCATGGGGCAAGTGGGAGCAGAGCTATAAGAACTGCTATTTCGACAAGCAGGGCAAGGGTTCGCTTAAGGAATTTAGCGAGAACTATACCAAGGCATATAATGCCACCAAGAATCTCGGCTACATCGCTGTTCCATCTGCCAACCACGATTACCAGCGTCCTAATATCGGTACCCGCAACACGCCAGACCAGCTGAAGGTGGCGATGACCTTCTTCCTCACCATGCCAGGTGTTCCATTTATCTATTATGGTGATGAGATTGGTATGAAGTATCAGATGAATCTCCCTAACAAGGAGGGTAGCAATGAGCGCTCTGGTACCCGTACTCCGATGCAGTGGACCAAGGGCAAGAATGCCGGCTTCTCAACGAGTGCGCCTGATAAGCTTTACTTCCCTGTAGATACGGAAAACGGAAAGTTGACCGTTGAGGCTCAGCAGGGAGATCAGAATTCTCTGTTGTCATATACCCGTAAGCTGACCGCTTTGCGTCATTCAGCCAAGGCTCTTGACAATGAGGGAGATTGGAAGCTCCTGAACCAGAAGGGTCAGGAATATCCGATGGTATATGAGCGCACTTTGGGTGATGAGAAGTATGTTGTTGTCGTGAATCCTGGTGCCAAGGCAGCCTCTCTCAACATCAGCTCTGTAGGTGGCAAGGCAGTTTCTGTTCTTTCTACAGGCAAGGTTGTATATAAATCAGGCAAGAAGACCGATGCTATCAAGGCTTCAGGCATTAGTGCCGCCGTATTCAAGGTGGCTAAGTAACCTGTGAACATGATTATTGCTAGCTTTATTAAATATCAGAATCCGCATGGATTTTAAGGAAGAATAAGAAAGAATACGAAAAGATAATCCGAAACAGAAGCGTTGTCAGCTATCTGTTTCGGATTTTTTTGTATAGTTTCCTTACTCCTTTATCTCTTTCATGTTTGCAGGATTATAGGGAGTCAACTGCTGCATCTCCTGCTCTGTTGCTTCAGGCAAGGAAGGTATCTTGTTTCTGATGCAGAAATCGGTAATGGCGGCAGCTGATTCTTTGGGAGTAGAAGAATCCGGTTTGATGGATTGCTTCTTTTCTACATACTCCTTTTCCGTGATATATAGTTCGGTAATCACATGGATGAGTTGCTGCTGCTTGTCTTTCTTGTGAGAGAAAAGATAGCTGTTGTCAGATTTCTGGAAGAGCAGGTCCTTGAAGGAATAGTAATCTTCAGGACTTATCTGATAGGCTTCCACCACATGGTCGTAGATATCTGTCTGGGTATAACCGAAAAGCTGGTGCGTCAGATTCTTGTAGGTAGGAAGCTGGTTGATTTCTATCTGACAGATATTCCGGCTGCTGTCCGTTTGAATACTGCCTATTGTCTGCTGATTGAGCAGGACGAGTTGGGAGCCCAGTGAATCTTTCAGCTGATATTTCTTTCGATATTGCTCAATAAGTGTCTTCTCTTCCGGCCAAGGTCGGAAGGTTCCTTTGTCGCTGACCATGAATGCTCGCTTTTTGTCTTCGGAAACGAGTCGGCTGTTGTGAAGATTTCTTTTGGAATAGGCATTGAGATCCGTCTTTCCATTCTTCAGGTTGATGTAATACTCCACGATGCCGTCGTTGAAGTATTTCATTACAGAGTCGTTGGTCTGGTAACTGCGATAATATCCCTTGAGTCTGATGAAGTGAGGACGATTCCCTGTTACGTTCACATCCTCCAGTTTCTGTATTTTTGTGATATGTCCAGGCATCTTCTCTTCCTTGTTCTGCGCCATGAGGCAAGTTGGGAGGAAGAGGAGAAGCACAAACAGATATTTCATATAATGATGATTCATATTGGTGATGCTTTAAAAAGAATACTTAATGATGTGCAAAAGTAAGAATAATCAGTTAGATGCGCAAAGAAAATCTGTTATTATTAGGTTAAAACCGTAAGTAAGTAAACGATTACATACAATTATAATAAGGAATCGTGTGGTTATTGCTTTTCTTTTTGTATCTTTGCAGCCGTTTGGCAATTGTGAGTACCAAATCATACATAAAGGAAAAAAGAATATCTAATAATAAATAAAAAGTAATGACTACACTTACAATTTCTATTATTGTCGTTTTCGTGCTCGGCTATGCACTCATAGCTACCGAAAGCTTGACTAAGGTAAACAAGGCTGCGATAGCCCTGTTGATGTTGGTAGGTTGTTGGACCCTCTACATGATGGATCCAATGCAGTATCTCCAGTTGATGCATCCTGATTATACAGGCGGTGCTGCTGGAATGGTGGAGAAGGTGACCGGAATCATCCAGGAACATCTGGGCGATACTGCCACAACACTCTTCTTCCTGATGGGTGCGATGACCATCGTGGAAATCGTTGACCAGAACGGCGGATTCAACTGGGTTCGCAAGGTGATGAAGACCAAGTCGAAACGTGCGCTTCTCTGGCGTATCGCTATCCTTACCTTCTTCCTCTCTGCCATCCTCGACAATCTGACCACCAGTATCGTGATGATCATGATTCTCCGAAAGCTCGTCACCGACCACAAGGATCGCATGGTTTATGCATCCCTCGTCATCATCGCAGCCAATTCGGGTGGTGCTTTCTCACCAATCGGCGATGTTACCACCATCATGCTCTGGAACAAGGGACTGATTACTGCTGCCGGCGTTATCGCCGAAATCTTCATCCCGTCTGTGGTTTCCATGGTGATTCCAGCCCTCATCCTTCAGACCATGTTGAAGGGCGAACTCGTGATGCCTGAGGTTTCTGCCCAGCAGAATGCATCGGTCAGCGATTTCACCGAAGGTCAGCGCAAGGCAGTGTTCTGGTTGGGAGTAGGCGGCTTGATCTTCGTTCCTATCTTCAAGAGTATCACCCACTTGCCTCCATTCGTAGGAATCCTTCTGGTATTGGGCGTTCTCTGGACTGCTACCGAAGTTTTCTATCGCGGTTTGCATCGTGGAGCTGATGCCGAGGGCACTCAGAAGCGAGTAACCAAGTTGCTTTCTCGTGTTGATATGAGTACCATCCTCTTCTTCCTCGGTATCCTGATGGCAGTATCTTGCCTGGCTGAGATTGGTGTATTGACTGCTTTGGGTCAGGGCTTGAACGTCGTGTTCGATGGCAACCATTACCTGGTTACTGGTATCATCGGTGTGCTTTCAAGTATTGTTGATAATGTGCCTCTGGTAGCCGGATGTATGGGAATGTATCCTGTGGCAGCCGCTGGTGATATGGCTGTGGATGGCGTCTTCTGGCAGTTGCTCGCCTACTGTGCCGGAGTAGGTGGTTCAATGCTGATTATCGGTAGTGCCGCTGGTGTGGTAGTAATGGGCTTGGAGAAGATTACCTTCGGCTGGTATATGAAGCACATCTCCTGGATTGCTTTCGTAGGTTACATTGCAGGTATCGTTTGCTACTGGTTCATCCGCACCTTCCTTTATGCTATCTAAAGGATAATAGTTTTCTCTTACGTGGAAAAGTTTTTTTTGAGAAAAAAGTCTCAAAGTCTCATTTTCTATTGAAAATATTGACTTAAAGACTTGATAGATAATAAGATAAAGAGAATGAGACTTCTCGGTTTTGGTGCCGAGAAGTCTCATTAAAGTCTCATAGAAGTATCATTATTTCACTTTTTCTTTACAAGATACTTCATACCATCTGCAAATCTCTTATGTTTTAACTCACTCATATTCGCCAGTTTTCTGCCGAATCCCATCAAACTGTTCACCTTGAGCGATGAACCTATCTGCTTTTTCAGATAGTCGAAAATCTCGGCGGCAGTCAGATATTCACCCTCTTTCTCATTCTCAACCAACTCGAAATAGAGCATGAAATACTGGTCTATCGGCTCGGCCACCTCAAACTGGCAGTTGTTCTTCATGATCAACTTCACCTGTTCCGCATCAAAATAACTCTTCTCGCCATTGTGCAAAGCAGTCAGCGCCTGGGCGAAAAGTTGCTGATAGTTCGGACGCACACTCACATCGATAGGTCCCGTCAGTTCCACACCTATAAACCTTCTGTTGCCGGATGGGTCGGTGAGAATATCCGTGATGTTGCTCGTGGCGATGAACGAGGCGAGACGAGGAAATTCCATGACATGACTGCCATACGGAGGCTTGTATTTCAGCGTAGGCAACTGGATGAGATTCTTCAGAAATCCCTGCTGCACCTGTGGAGAAATCTGGTTGAACTCATCAAGATTGATGACCATAAACTGCGCCATCGCCTGATAAACCTGACGTTTTTCTGACAGAATCAGATTATCGTTATATCCCCACTGCAGTTCCGGCGGTAACAGCCGGCGACAGAAAGTACTCTTGTTGTAACCCTGCTTGGAAATCAGAAGCGGAGCCACCGAGTTGCCATACTGGCGATGGGTAAAGCCGCGCCACTGGTCAACCATGCCCAGAAACCAGGTGTAGAACCAGTTTGCCCAGTAAGGATTGTTGGTAGGAACCGTACGAGCCAAGGCACGTATATGGTCCTTTCCGTCCCATTTGTCGTAGCATTGGAAGAGATATTCATCTATCGGATTATAATTCTTGATATAATCAGACTCCAGAAAATTCCTGACATCCTTGATGCTCACTCGGATATCGGCAAGCTGCACCTCCAGCGTCATGCGCTTCTGCACTCTCGGATCTACGGGCTGGAAACCATACCAACCTTTCTCTTTCGGCATGTATTCCACGAATTTCATCACCGTGTTGTATCTGAAGTTATATTTACTTTTCAGCAGCTGCATCATGCTCATGATATTCTCGCGAACGCTGTTCTTGTCAACTTTCTTTTCTTCTTCCGAAGTATCGGAACCAGGAATCATCTGCTGATTATCTTCCGTGTTGAAAGCCTGGTTCTGAGGGTGCATGTTGCTGTTAATTTTCATCGCTACCGCCTTACTGTTGAAATAAGGTTTCGCATCGAGCGTCATCATAAAACTGTTGTGCATCGAAGGCTCAAAAGACAGGCTTGCGCCCGCTTCTATAGAAGGTTTCGGTCCGTCTGTGAGCACCGAAGCCTTGGCAATCGCCTGATATACAGGCAAAATCTGCTGGTAAGCGATGCGGTACAGTCGTTCGGCATCCGCCTCCTCAACAGGCAGCAAGTCATCTTCATTGCTGAATTTTACCAATACGATAACCGACTTACCATCAGCACCTTCCAGCGCAGCAAAGGTAGAAGGCAGCATGGCAACCGAGCGCTTCACGCCCTCCACGCCGTCCACATCCGTAATGTTTCCGAATTTCAGCATCAGGATACCGTTGCAAGCCTTCATCTTCAGGTTGTTGTTTTCGTCTTTGGCGAATTCAGCAGCGGGGTAGATGTGCATCCATGTTGGCATATCCTTGTAATACTCGTAGTTGTTTTCCATATGGGGCACATATTCACGGAAATGGGTAACAGTATTCTTGCTGTCATCCTTAGCGATGCGCTCCAGCAACTTCTCCATCGTCTTGGTGCTGACGAGGAGCTGCTTCTTGTTGTTTGTATGAACGATTGTTACCTTCATTGAATATATTGATTAGAATGTTTGTTTGTTAACTGTTAACCATAAACTGTCAACTATAAACTATAAAATCTTATCAGTGTTGCCCAAAGTTTGGTTGGTAAATTGGGCACTCGTTTCCCATTGTACGGGCAATGGCTGCCCGTCACTTGTTCTCTGGTAGCCCGTCACGTGTTCTCTGTGGGACCGCTTAAATGGCATGGCTGGAACATCTGGAGGGCAGAGAAAAAGATTAGCTTTTAGTGAAATCAATCTCTTCTGAGAAATGGTCGAATTCAACATCTTTATATCCGTATCTGGCGAAGAGCTGTTTGATATATGCCTGTTGTTCCGGCAGGAGTTTCAGTTGTCCCAGTTTGTAACGGTAGTATTGTCCTTTGCTGCCGAGGTAGTCTCTCATTTCGGCGCGCAGTGCAGGAGCGTCTTTCACTTTCATTTCGGCAAAGAGTTTGTCGAATCCCCATGCCATTTTCACGACACGCAGCGGAGCGAAGTACTTGCAATTCCCGTTTTTCAGGGCATTTGGGAAAATGGCATCCCCTCTATCAGTCTTCTCGTTTTTGTAGAGTGCAGATAGATAGTGGATACATTTGTTTTTCATCGGACATGGTTCGGTGAAACAGTAGGTGATGTTGCTAGGTACGTTTCCGTACTCAAAAGCCTTTTTCAATAATTCCTTTTCATTCATGGTTCTTAAGTATTAAGAATAAAACATTCTGTTTTACTAAACGCAAAAACATCCTGTTTATTGCCTTATAAAGGCTATTATTATCACTTCATAAAGCATTTTTTTTCGATGCAAGCAAGAAATCATGATACTTCTCGCTAATTTATGATACTTCGATGATACTTCTCCCTTCATTTTCAGAGAAGTCTCATTCGTGATAAAGTTCTGTGTATTAATGATATAATTCTTATTCTATACCGAAAAATGAGACTTTGATACTTTTTTCGAGAAAAATGATTTATACGTGCGTATATTTGTTGGTTCTTTATCGCTTGCGTACTTCCTTCTAAATTTCATCCTAGCCTCATCCCTTTTGTAGGTAATATATCTTATCCCGAACTGAGGTATATCTTTTTTACGGACTTGAGCCGAAGTCGCTTCGGAGTATTATCGGGTGCAAAAAGCAGACAATGCAATTAAATGGATGATATTTTTGTGAACAGACAGTTGACTTTTCTCTTTTTCTTACATTTTATATTAAATAATCTTATATTTTATAACTTCTATGCCTCATTATAATAAATAATCCAAATAATAGTATTACCTTTGCAAGGCATCTTACTTGCAGAAAGCCTGTAATGGGGGTAATGTGGGTGGATGCTACTTTTATGGAAAGAGCGTTTATCTGACGCTTGTCTTTTGCTACTCGTAATCTCGCAAATTACTATAAATTGCAAGAAGACAAGACAATGATGGATGCTCACGGTAGGTATATTATACCCTGCCGTGAGTTGTCGTATATGTACCATTCGTGTATATCTGCGGCTGCCCACGTATGGGAATGATATATGCCATGCGTGGGCTTTCTGCATTGTCCGTCTCTGCAATTAGGGCAATGCGAGAGCCACGAGTAGCGAGATGGGCAAAGGCGAATCCCGCGCATTTTTTGTAGAAGCAAAACTCTAATGACTTAATATTCCGATACTAATAGGGATTCTGTCGGAGCAAATATGGATAGAATCCGTTTCGTATCATATAATGTTCAAAGTAGTATGGGACACTAAGTATAATGGCGTTCGTCTTACCATGTCGGCTGCAGGAGAAGCCTTGAATGTTTCTCCACGTCCTGTGTTTTGGGAAGAGCTAGACTTGCTTGGACTCAACAAGATGGGATGGATATACCCTCATGTTGACGAACCGCTGCTTTGGGCTTGTGACCGACGCTACTTTTTCAAGGGGCAGTTTGTACTTGAGGTAAAAGGTGGCAATATCTTCGATGCCCCAACTGTTATTCCACAAGGAGGTTTTGAGAGTTTGACGCTTTCTCCTGTGAATATGGAGAAACTTCGTGAACGCAATGAGGACACCATGTTCATCATTGAGCATGAAGCTATGGATTTCATCAATCAAACATATCGTCGTTACAAGAATATTCGTAAAGTGGCAAAGGAGAATCCTGACATTGATTTTCAGTCGCTTGCAACTCATTTGGAGAAAAAGACAAAGCAAGAGCATGTTGTAGTCAAAGAAGATTGTGACAGCTTTGATGTCATGCCATTGAGTAAGGCGGAAGAATTAGGGAAAGCTCCGATACTGACGAGCAAAATAGAGATGTTCATTGCTTCTTTCAGTGGAGGCAAAGACTCGCAAGTCATGCTTGATTTGGTAACACGTGTAATACCAAGTGAAGAGGTTTTTGTAATCTATTCGAATACTGGGTATGAACTTCCTTCTTCGTTGAAACTTTATGAAGAAACCAAGGAATTTTATGAGGATAAGTACCCTTCTCTTAGATTTGAGATGACAAAAAATCATCAAGATGTTTTATACTATTGGGATGAGATGGATTCCCCAAGTAGAATTCATCGCTGGTGTTGTGCGGTTATGAAAACTGCTCCGATTTATCGTAGATTGAAAGAAATTCATGGTACAGGGAAACAACCGAAAGTTATGGCTTTTGAGGGCGTTCGAGCAGAAGAGAGCGAACGCCGTTCGCAGTATTCTCGAATAGGAAGAGGTGTTAAGCATAGTAATGTTATAAATGTACGCCCTATTTTTGAATGGAGTGTGACGGAAATTTGGTTGTATCTGTTGTTTCATAAGCTACCAATAAACAATGCATACAGAAAAGGGTTGAGTAGAGTTGGTTGCGTTGTATGTCCTCTTAGCTCTGAGATAGGTGACTGTATGGATAATCGCATTTTCCCTCAAACAGCCAAACCTTTCATTGATAAATTGAAAGAGAATACTGTAAAAGCAGGCATCAAAAATGTAGATGACTATATAAAATACCGCAAATGGAAAGTGCGTGCAGGCGGAAATAGGCATGCTGCGTCATCCTCAATTTCAATTACGGCATCACTGTCAGATTTTGCAGCTACGATATTCCATCCTAAAGAGAACATCATGGAATGGATGAAAACTTTAGGAACATTTACCTCCAATATAAAAGACAATACGATTATAGGTAGTGTAAAGTATGGAAAAGTTGTCTATGATTATAAAATCACATCGGATAGCAATAAAGACGAACAAACTATCTTGATAACTAACTGTGGACATGATATTGACTTTGTTAGCCATCTGAAAAGGGTTCTCTATAAAGTAACTTATTGTGTTCACTGTGAAGTTTGTGAAGTAGAGTGTCCTACAGGAGCATTATCTGTAGTGCCAATTGTAAAGATTGATGCAGAAAAGTGCGTACACTGCCATAAATGCTTGGATTTCATTGATAGAGGGTGTGAAACGGCAAATTCAATAAAACAGACTATAGGAATACAAAATAAGAGTAATATGGATAATTGCAAGAGTTCAATAAATCGTTATAATACATTTGGATTAAGAGAAAGATGGTTGGAATATTTTCTCAACCATATTGATGGTTACTTTGATTCAACTGACCATGGACTTAATGTAAAAAAGCAGCTCCCTGTTTTTAAGAAATGGCTTGTTGATAGTAATATTATAAATGGGCAGGAAGCTACAGAAGATGGTAAACTGATGTCGCAAGTATATTTCCAAGCCAAGAACAAGTGTTGGGAAATCATTTGGACGAATTTGTGTAATAATTCAGAGCTATTTGCATGGTATATAGAAAAATGTCGTTTTGCACAACCATACAAGAAAGATATTTTAGACAATATGTTGGCTGATGATTTTCCACAATATACTGCTACTGTTAGGGAAAACTCTTTGAAAGCGTTTGTTAACACTTTTAAGGAAAGTCCTTTTGGCATGACTATTCCAATGGGAACCATAAAAAAAGAGGCAGGAAAAGTTGTATTGACTCGCCTCCCCCACAACGACATATCTCTTGTCGCAGTGGCATACTCTCTTTACCGTTATGCAGAACGTCAGAAGCGGTATATGCTTACTGTTTCCGAATTCTACGACGAGAACCAGAAAGAGGGTATTTATCGCCAGTTTGGTATTAGCAGAGAGACATTTGAGAAGTTGTTGTTGAGTTTGCAGGAAGAAAGTAATCATGTACTCAGAGCAGAACTGAACATGGGACTTGACAACATCATTCTTCGAGAAGACCTTACTTCAAAGGATATATTGAAACTTATGCTCAAATAAAAGACAAAGATTATGGCAACGAGATATGCAGATTTCATAAAGATGCAGGATTTCCTTCCTGTATATGACATGACGGATGAAACGCCAAATTTGTGGCAAACTTTCATCCCTACCAATCAGTTTTGTGACTTGCTTTCACGTAGCATTACAGCAATAACATCGTCGGATATAAGCAAGCGCCGCTCCATGTGGGTGCGTGGTACTTTCGGAACAGGAAAGAGCCATGCAAGTAGCGTGGTACGCCATATTCTTTGCGACCCATACGATGATATAGAAGGGTATTTGTATAGTATTCCAAATGATGCCCTTAGAGAGCAAATAAAGGCTATCCGTAAAAATAAGAGATATTTCCCTGTTGTATTGAAAGGTGTCGAAGGTGCCTACAATATCTCTCGTTTCCGTTTATCTCTTCAAAGAGAAACCAAAAAGGCTCTTGCAAAAGCTGGCTATGAGATGGTTGTTGACTCAGACTTCACGGAAGCACTCAAATGGGTAGAAAGTCATCAGTCGAGAATCCCTGAATTGTTGGAGAACAACGATGAGTTGGCATCAGAGGCAAGCAACTATGATAAGTTGGTCGCAAAGTTGAATGCTAACGACATTGATGTATTCTTGCATTTGGAAGAAGCCCTTGCTGCGGACAAGACTTATTTGACAAGCGACAATATCAGTGATTGGTTGGTGGACGTTCAAAAGAAAATAGCCGAAGAAGGCATAGCCGATGGTTTGATAATCTTTTGGGATGAGTTTACTAGCGTGATGGATACGTTGCAAAGCGACCGTATCAATGTACTCCAGAATATTGCCGAAAAATCGCAAAAGAATAATGTGTTCTTGTATTTGATTTCACATCGTACGGAACGTACCAGCGTGGATGCCAAAGGTAAAGACATTACCAAGATGAGCGACCGCTATGACAGCGTGGACTACAAGATGGATGAGATTTCTACTTATCTCATTTTGCGCCATACGTATAGTATAACGGACAAGAGTGGATTGGATATTGCAAGTTGGAATCTCAAACATAGTATAGCCCCAGAAGTGTTCGATTATCTTTGCGAAAGCAACTCGAAAGAGGAAAAAGACCATATACAAAACCTCTTCCCTCTGCATCCTTATACGGCATTTTTGTGTTCCAAGATGGCAAACATCATGGGTTCGGCTAACCGATCTGTTCTCAAATTCATGAACGATGAGAAGAATGGTTTTGCTTGCTTTATCAATGATTCTACAAACTATGACTTGAAAATGATGCTCACTGCCGATTGGCTTTGGGATTTCTTCTATTCTGAGTTTGTGGATGATCCTCTGTGTGCAGCATTCATCAATGTGTATAACTCTAACAAGGATAAGGTCAACCAAATGGGGGACGATTACCTGAGAGTTTTTAAGGTTATCCTTCTCTTGAATGCATTAGGTATGAAGTTCAAGGGTACTCCAGAAAAGTATGCCCCTAATGACAAGAACCTTGGCTATATATTTTCGGCAGATAGATGCGAGGAAAAGATGCAAGGGATACTTGATTGGTTGGATGAGAGTCATATTGTGGCTCGTGACATACTGGGTGAATTCAAAATCTCTGTATCGACCTACAATAACGCAGAGTTGACCAAAGAGAAAATGCAGGTTGCAGTAAGTTTCAAAGATGCGGTAAGCATTTTGAAATATAATGATGCGTCAAAGAGTGAAATAGGCAAAATCTTTCTTGTTGGTAAAACTCTTATGCGTAAATGTGAGCCGCAATTTTATTCTTGTGAGGAATCTGAGTCGGTTCTTCGCAGTAGATTGAAGAAATATACATCGGAGAAGCCAAACTTCTTGCATGTGGCATTGCTGTTCTCAATCACTGATGAGGCACGTGATATGATGGAGAATAGGGTGAAGGAGTTCTCAGAAGAGTTCCCTGAAACTTTGTTTGTTATGCCGTCTGAGGTTTTTACGGAAAGTGCGAAGAATCATTTTATTGATACTGTGGCACATGCAAACGTAAGCCGCTCACATTTCAACAATGATGAGGCGAGTCAGTTGGAACGTGCGGCCAACGAGTATGTAATCAAGTGGAAAAATCGTATGACAGGCGGTATATACAACTTATATTATAAAGGTGAACGTTTTTCTGATGGAATTTTTGGAAATATTTATAGTGTTATCAACAAACGGTTTAGTGTCCTGTTATTTCCGAATGGTATGGAGAGTGTAAAGGCTATCCATAATAATGAAACGTTCTTTGAAAACAGAAATTATAAGAAGTTGGCCCTCCAGATGCTCCAGAAACGTACAAGGGATGAATTGCTGAAATTTAATGGTGCAGCAGTACCAGCTAAGTTCTTGTTCATGGATGGGGAGAATAACCTTGTTACGGATACATGTGAACTGACAGTTACAGCAAAGCAAGGTGACTCATGGTTGAATACTATTTGTCAAAAGGTGGATGAACTCATTGAAAATGCCAAGAAGAAATATACTGACAGATTCTCGCTCAGTGAAATTCTTGCTCCATTGATGAGACCGCCATATGGCATGTTCCCTAACCACGCCAATTATGTGGCTTTGGCATTTGCTCTCCGCAAGCATAAAGATGACTTGTTTAACCCAAGTACATCTCAACCTGTTGGTGATGAAAAGCTGACAGATATGATTGCCGTATTGCTCCAAATGTGGGATGGAGGTATCTCAGAACCAAGCAATAAATTGCTGCTTAGATTTGGCTCTGCAGAAGAAAAGAACTTGTCTAAGATTCTTGGTGAGGTGTTCTGTCTTCAAGATGTGAAAGGGGTCAATATGGCAGACTTGAAAAGTTTGCGTTATGCGAATTGGGCTATAACGGAGTTCTGTAAGCAGATTGCGAAATATCCGTTGTGGTCGTTGCTTTATTGTTCTGCAATTAAGGAAAAACCTGAATGTGAGAAGGCTTTGAATGATTTGATATATCTGTTCAGCCAAGATAGTTATACTTTGCAAAAAATCAAGGAGCTATACAACGAGATTAAGGGTGAGCAAATCGACCTCTATAAGTTGTTGGCAAAACAAAGTAACTATCGTGAAGGATTTGTCAACTTTATCAATAGTATAAATAATGTAGACATAAAGGAAGAATGGTGGGATGAACTAGAGGAAGAGTTGAGCCATTTGCAATCAGAGATTGCATTCCGTAAGAGAGAAGATGTGAAAGATTGTGTCAATGCTTTTTACATCCAGAAAATCAAGGAAGAAAGCAGACCTTCTGAGGTGAAGCCTCAAATACCAAATGGTATCACTGTTCCAGATATAGTTGCTGAACCATCTATTGCAGTAGTAAAGGCAGCTCCTGATACCATCAAACTGGCAAAGAACTGTGTGAAGTCACAAACTATGCCAAGCATGATGTGGCAAAAGGTGGTTCTCGACCTTATAGAGGAACATCCTGAGGTCTCAGAATTTCTTATCAAATACTTAGGGAGTTAAAGAGTATGGCACATATAGATACATCAGATAAAATAAAAGTATTTGACTCATTTGAGGGGCTTGAAACTGAAATAGTCAATGATATGAAATCTAACGACATGTTGGCTCAACGATATGCCGTTAGATTCATTATGCTCAACAATTTCGATGAACTAAAGAAATTAGCCAAATTGATGGCAAAGTTTGACGTTGAGTCCTTGGACTTAGAGGAACTGATGGAGGAAGATGACGAGTGGATTACAAAAGATATGTTGCGGAAAGCCTTGATTGCATGTAAGACATCTACGTTTGTAACACCATTTTCCGAAGTTGTTAGGTTCTATAATGACGATGATTTTAGGGGATTCTTCAATGACATCATGTTGATGGAAGATGTTCGCAATCCGCAAAAGCGTATCTATGTGCCGTTGATAGGACTTCAGAATCGTTTCACCGATTTTCTGAATCATTTCGCACGAATAGGCGAAAGTGCGCCTGTTTGGCGGTATGATGCAGAGAAACAAACTGTTGAGGTGTTTTTTACGAAATACAAAAACTATGAAATACCTCAAAATGAGATACAATGCAAATTGTCATCTCTACGAGATTGGCTAAAATTTTGGAAGGTACAGGCACCGCAAGAGCGAATTGTCTGCACCTCTCTTCCTATTTCTGCCAAGTTTAAGTATTCCAAACCTGACAACATTTTCAATTTTACCAAAATTGACAGTGCGTACGAATTCATGACTAAATTCATGGATTTGTCTTTTCCTTTTGCCTATGAAGAGAAAGACAAGCTATATTGGGAGGAAATTTTGCGCTCTCTTGAAAATCACAAAGGTGCGTCTTTCTCATACGTATCCTATGTTCATGATGTATTCAATAAGAAAATACTGAATGTGTCTGAAATTCTGGAAGAATGGGTTAAAGAAGATGCAACCTCTTTCCACCGTTGGCTTTTGTTCCATTACGTTTTGCATACAAAGATGGGGGAAAACGACTCCTATTTGAAACTCTGTATGGAAGCAGTTACTGACATGAATGATGCAAGACAGCTTCCTAACTATATTGCCACGCTCATCCTATATGAGATGTCTGCGAATAAGAAAGTAGAGTATACACAAGAAAGGCGCATGCTTATCAAGGAGAATGCTGATTTTTTCAGAACATTTATTACCGATCAAGAGCAGCAGTGGCTTTTGGAACGTACTAAAGAAATAATTCAAAAATCCAACAACTTCTCTAATGCCTTGGAACTTTGTACTGGTGTGTTTGATTATGAGCATATTCTTCTGATGGGATGCTATGCGCATAATCAACAGAACAAGCCTGTAAAGGACGCAGTGAAAACAATTTATCCTGAATTTGCGGCATATCTAAAAGATACAAAGCCATCTTCATTTGCTGTTGATACCCAATGGTGTGTCGAATATTTTCACGAATACAAAAAGGCAAAGTTGCAAGATGCGTACATTCCGGAGATTGCAGCATTTATAGCGAAAAAGAATGCTACATCCAAAACATTCTATCAATGGTATTATTCATTTGAAGAATCGCATGATGTGTTAGCAGATGTCAGCCACAATTCTGTGCTTTGCCCAGATAAAGTATATTGGATAGATGGACTTGGAGCAGAGTTCTTACCATATCTGTTGTCTCTTATCGAGGAAAAACATAGCAATATGAAGGTTGTTCGTTCTCAGATAACTCGTACAACTATACCGTCATCAACTTCACTCAATCGCTTTGATGGAGAAAAAGTTATCAAGTATGGTGCTTTGGATGAATTAGGTCATGATGCTCATGGCTATAAATATCTGTATACGCTCAATGAAGAGTTGGCTGTTTTGAAGAATATCATCAATGAAATTATAGATACTTGTCAAAAGCAAAAAACTACTATTGCTATAGTTTCCGACCATGGATTGAGTTGCCTTTCAAGAAAGGTTTCATCCAAGAAATACGATGGAAAATTTGAACATGAGGGACGCTATATAAAGACTAGTTCTGAGGCAGAAACTGACCATGATTACTTGGTACACAAGAATGAGAAAGATGAGCAATTCTATAAAGTCGCTCTTACTCATTCTTCATTGGCTAAAGTTCCTACCCATGAGGTTCATGGTGGATGTACTCCAGAAGAGGTACTTGTGCCATTCATCCTGTTGTCCAACAAAAACGTTGCAAGTAGTATCGTATATCAAGTAAAATTGATAGAATCAGAAATTATGTTGTCTAATCCTATTGTTAGACTATCTGTCATCCCTGAACCTACGAGTGTTTCGTTAACATGTGATGGACAAACTTATGGGATGAAGCGAGAGGGGACTAACTGGATGGTTAAGTTAGAAAACATAACGGAGGGCTCGCATAGCTTAGATGTGAAGCCTAAGGATGCTGCAAGTATTCAGTTAGATGTGAAAGTCATCGGAGTAGGTAATAATGCCGATATTAACGAAATGTTTACTTTATGATTATGAGCGAAATTGGAAATAAAATAAAGGAAGTTTTTGGTGGGGCTGCTGTGTATAAAAATCCTGCCAATTATGATGTGTTCAATGGCAGGAATCTACCTTCTTTTGTCAAGGATTATTTGATTTCTACCCATATATCAAGTGATGGTACTTTTCAAAGGGCTGCACTTGCTCGTTTTTTGGACGAGCATATACCTAATGATAATAGTGCCATTGTTGCTCGTTTGAGAAGAGGGGAAACTTTGACACTCTTGACTCGATTTGATGTTTTGACAAGTTTGGCTCAGAACAAGACTATGTTTCAGATACCTGATATGGGAATAAAGGCAGGAGATACCTTAATTCCGGATTATCTGGTGGAGGAATATCCTGATGATTTGATTGATGGTGAAAAGTGGGGAATTATGAAGATTGTTTATATGATGCCGCAAGAAAACAAACGTGGATATGTAGAAATGGTAAACTTCAAGCCTTTTCGCCCAATGCAAAAATTGGATATGAATTACATACGCCAGTGCCGTTCCAACTTTACTTTAGATGAATGGGTTGATGTGTTGATTTCTGCAATGGAATACACTCCTTCTGCATTTAAGAATATGACGCAAAAGTTGGAGTTTGTCACACGTTTACTTCCGTTTGTTGAACCACGTCTGAATCTTATAGAACTTGCACCAAAAGGAACTGGCAAAAGCTATGTGTTTGGTAATCTTTCTAAATTCGTATGGCTTGTCAGTGGCGGAAAGGTGTCTCGTGCAAAGTTGGTTTACGACAAATCGACAAAGGCTCCTGGTATCATGCGTTTTTATGATCTTGTTGCATTTGACGAAATATCATCCATTACATTCTCTGATAATTCTGAGATCCAATCATTCTTGAAGAACTATTTGGAATATGGTCGAGCTACTGTTGACAATTATGAGTTTATGTCAGAATGTGGTTTGATGTTGCTCGGAAACATCTTATTGTCGCAAGACAATCAACCGTTGGATTATCGCTATTTTGACTCTTTGCCAGAAGTCTTTAGAGAGTCAGCGTTGCTTGACCGTTTCCACGGAATGATAGAAGGATGGTTGCTGCCACGCATCAATGTGGATATGGCATTACATGATTGGACTCTTAATGTGGAGTTTTTTTCTGAAGTACTCCACCACTTGCGTACAGAATCAGTCTATTCACAGATTGTGGATGAAGTGGTGCTTGTGCCAAAAGGTGCCGATATGAGGCATACAAAAGCCGTGAAAAGAGTGGCTACAGCATATTTGAAGTTGCTTTTCCCTCATGTGACATCGGTGGATATGCTTAATTTAGATGAATTCAATATGTATTGTTTGCAACCTGCTATTCGTCGGCGTGATATAGTAAGAGAACAATGTAGTAATATTGATGCAGAGTCTTCATTCTCAAAACCAATGCCTGAATATTCTGTATTGTCTCGTTAATTTAATTTGTATGATGACAAGAGAAGAAAAAAATAGAAAATCTCAATACGGTCAGTGTCATAGTTACAGATCTGGCAGTAACTTTTGACATGTGATTAGAGTTTACAACTATTATGATCGCCAAGGGGGGCACTAATAACCAAAATATTAGAATTATGACAGAAGAAATAAAAATCAAGGCAAGAGACTGGGAGAAACTTCTGAGCTTCACACAGCAGCAGAAGTACAAGACTGCCATCAAGCAGGGATGGTTCTCTGACTATCACGACAATTCGTGGAGACATAGCACCTTCTACGGTGCGTACATCTGGAAGTATCCGAAGATGCTCAAGGTTGTCAGAATGTTTGAAGAACTCATCGGGCACAAGCCATTATGGGAAGACGTTACCGATGCCAATCTGCGTGACCTTTTCAAGAAAATCCAGGAGAACTATGCACCCAACTCAGCAAAGACCGTATGCGCCACCATCAAGGCGGTGATACGTGAGAACGATGCGACGAAGGAGATTAATAGCCCTACGTTCGGCAGGATTCTAAGTGCAAAGGCTGTTCCCGTCCAGTCTGTGTATCTCTCAGATGAGGAGATAAACAGAATCATCAAGTATAATCCTCAGGGAAGGACAAAAAGGTATGTCCAGCGTATGTTCCTCATGGAATGCCTCTGCGGTGCAAGGTACTGTGATTGCCAGAGAATAACGGAAGAGAATATTGACGATACCGGACGCTTTCTAGTATATGTGACACAGAAGACCAAGACGGAGGTAAGGGTTCCTCTTCACAAGAAGCTCCGTCCGTTCCTCGTATGTGGAACTGGTGATGAGCCTCTTGTAGGGGAAATCAGTGAGATGACTTACAACAGAACGCTGCGGGATATATGTCGTGACTGTGGAATCAACGACAATACCAAGGTATTAAAGGCTGGCAGGGAGGAGACTGGAAAGAAGTTTCGCTTCGTCTCGTCCAATACCGGCAGACGTTCGTTTGCAACGAACCTCTCGAAGATGGGTGTACCACTGGAGCAGATTGCCGTCATGATGGGGCATACCTGCAACGGAAGACCGAATATCCAAATGACACGGCGCTACATCGTAGGCAAGACCGAGATTGATAGTAATACTCTGAGACTGTTCGGTGTCTATGACGAAGACGGCGATAATGCTCTCAATGATGAGTAAGCTGAACTGAAGGTGGCCAGCCGTCATCTCCAGCCATTGTTAAACCAATCAAAAATAACAAATATGGTAGAAGATTATACAAAAGAAGAGTTTCACAGACTCGTCAGTGAATGTCAGAAGAAGTACGAAAAACTTGAAAAGGAGACCGTCATGAAGGCTCTGACCGGCGAGATTGGAACAAACTCTGCTATGGTGGAGGAGTTGGAGATTCTCAACATCCACTATCACGATGAAATGGATGAGTACGATATCACTGCACTTGACCTGAATCCAGGTCTTATCGAGAACTTCAAGAGAGCGGAGCGTGATGGCAAGAACGTCATCTTCGAGGCACAGGAATATCTTAAGATTCTGGGAATGTGCGAAGAGATGTTCAACCAGAAGCTATGGGTCAATGAAGATGGCCACATATGCGACGAAGACGGGAATAGACTTTCTGCCGACGGTGAACATCGGGTGTTCGATGTTATCAAAGGTGGAAAATGATATATATTCTTGATATTGCCAGAAGGTTTAAGGAATGGATGATGAATGGAGGCATGGGAATTGGCCAGCATACCTATAATGTAATGGCTCTTGGCGACTATACTTCGAATCCACAGAAGGCTGCAGAGATTATCTGGAAGATGGGAAAGAAAAAAGCTGCAGCTAATGGAGCCGTCATGAGAACTTCGGTGGTAGGACTTCTGAAGGACAATGTAGCTAATAATGCAGAGAATATCTGTAAGCTAACTCATTATGATCCTCGCTGTGTTGGCTCTTGCGTTATCGTTTCTTCTATCATACATGCTCTTGTCTTTGAAGACAGGATATTGGATTAAGAAGATGTGATTGGCATTGCTAAACAATATGATGAGCGAATCATTCCATTTATTGACTTGGTATACCATGAAGGTCTGGATTCTTTGTGTCTGGATGATGAAAAGAGTATGGGATATACGCTCAGAACTTTAGGGGCTGCCCTATGGGCTTATTGGCATGCAACCTCGTATAAAGAGGGTATCCTAAAGATTGTTTTATCAGGCGGAGATGCGGATACCAATGCAGCAGTAGCAGGAGCTATCCTGGGTGCTAAATTTGGAATATGCCATATTCCTGAAGAATGGAGGAATGGTCTTCTCCATGCTTCTATGCTCCATGATAAGGTGCAGGAATTCTACGCAATGTATCGCTAAAAGAAAGGATTCGATAATGAATGTGATGCAATTGAATACTGATATTTATCATAGCTTGGGCGTACTTTCTAATGACGAGAGCTATTTGGAAGAAGCCCTTGCTAGTATCAATCAGGCCTTTACGGAATTGAAGCTTCATCGCGAAGGAAAAATAGATTTTATTCCTGCGGAGGATTTGCTTAATGAGTTATAGGATAGAGGTTGCACCTGAGTTTGCCCGTAGATTGAAGAATTTAAGTAAGCGCAGTCTGCATTAGAGTACAATAACGCAGAATCCTGCCGGCATCACTACCAGCAGGATTCACTTTCAAAAACCGAACCTAAAAGTCTACCTTGTAATTTCTATCTATGCAATATCTATTGTAACCTGAATAAGTCTAACAACTAAGAACTATGGCAGTAGAACAAATGGAAAAATAAAAAAATATTGAATTATAGTTAATTTGAGTTTGAAATCATTCTTATCTAAAATAAAACTATTATATTTGTAACCGATAGATACGAATCTGCATAACAAACCTAGATTCAAGAGATTATAGAATATATTATAGTAATTTTAAACAATAACATTATGAATATGAAACGACCATTTATTACCACATTATTTGCGATGTTACTGGTCCTTTTTACAGTTTCATGCAGCAGTGAAGATAAAGAGTTTGATTATGCAGCATTGCCGATGTCGGCACAGCTGTTTGTAAAGCAATATTTTGCTGATGCATCATACAGCCGTGTGGAAAAGGAGAAAGATAATGGCTTTTGGGAATATGAAGTATTGCTCAGTGATGGCTCTAAAGTGGAGTTTAATGAGAAGGGAGAGTGGACGAGTGTTGAGTGCAAATACTCTGAGATCCCTGTAGGCATTATTCCTACTGTCATAGCTGAGGATATTGCAAAGAAATATCCTGATTTGAAGCCTTACAAAATTGAAAAAGAGGTTGGCGGATATGAAATTGATATTCCTGGCTACGATCTCTATTACAGCAATAACGGTATATTCATACGTGCTGAAATTGACAAATAACAGAAGAGGGTGTGTCATGGCTTTATGACACACCCTCATGCAGTTCTGGTACTTACTATAACAGCTCTCTTGCTATCCAGGCACAGGCTTCAGCATCTATTCCGGTTCGGGCTTGATGAGGCTGTAGTAGCTGTCTGCAATCTCGCCATCCCTCACTATCACAATGCCCACCGAGCAGACACTTGTACGCTGCTGGTTGGCCGTTTCGAAATCTATCGCTGCAAAATCTTTCATCGAATTATCATTTTTGTGCCTTATATATTATGGTGTTACTCTGAGGAAATATAGGCTATCCTATTTCTCCCATCAGCCATCTTAGGGCATTGATTCTCTTGATACCGTTGTAATCGGCAGTAGGGTCTTCATCAAGTGTAAGGATATACTTAGGATATTGGTCATTGATCTGCTGCAGAGATGCCAATTCACGTTTTAAGGTAGTCTCATCTCTAACGGTAGCAGCTACCTGATAATACGTGATATTGTTTTCATCAATCGCTACAAAATCTACTTCCAGATTATCCATCTTTCCTATATATACTTTCTGCTGGCGATGGAGTAGTTCCAGATAAACGATGTTCTCCAGGATGCGGCCGGCATCGAATGAGCGGGAACCTAGGAGCATTCTTCTCAAACCGATATCTACTAGATAATATTTACCCAATGTCTTGAGCAGCTGCTTACCCTTGATGTTGTATCTTTTGGTTTCATATACGAAGAAGGTTTCGCAGAGTGCGGTCAGATATCGTTCTACGGTTTTCTGGTCTATTTTCCTTCCATCGGCAGTCATGATGTCGGCTATGCGCTTGGTGGATAGGATGTTGCCGATATTGTCGGCTGTGAAACGGATAACGCTTTCCAGCATCATGACATCGGGTAACTTCTTCCTGCTCATGATATCCTTTACTACAATGGTGTTATATACGCCATTCAGGTAGTCGCTGATTTCTGCGGGAGTATCCAGTTCAAGGGTATATGGAAAACTGCTCCTTGTGATGTAGTCTGTATAGGCTTTGGGAAGATTGTCGGTTCCTCCGATACCTTCAACATACTCTCTGAATGAAAGGGGAAGCATTGCGATTTCCACATATCTTCCGGATAGTAACGTGGCGATTTCGCTTGACAGCATATAGGCATTCGATCCCGTAATATAGAGATCTACTGTTGGCTTCAGGTTGAGGCTGTTGATGATGTCTGGGAAATCTTCCACATGTTGTATCTCATCAAAGAAGATATAAGTCATCTTGTCTTGATGAATTAATGGCTTGATATAAGCGTATAAGTTATGTGGATTACGAAGCTCATAGAAGTCGTAATCCTCGAAATTGAGATAGATGATTTGGTCGGCACTGACACCTTGCCTCTTAAGCCAGTCACGATAAATCTCCATAATGGTGGATTTACCGCAACGGCGAATGCCGGTTATCACTTTGATAAGAGACTTGTCTTTGAAAGCGATCAGTTTATTGAGATATTCCGTTCTTTCTATTCGTTTCATATCATTTCATTGCTCTTTGATTATATATTTGCTGCGAAGATACTATTTTTTTAGGATAAATCATCCTAAAAGTAGAATATTTAAGAAAGTTTTAGGATGAATCGTCCTAAAACTTTTGAAATTAGAGAAGTTTTAGGATGAATCGTCCTAAAACTTTTTATCTATCCCCATATTTAGGTATTTCTGCGAAACCATCATTTTTAGGTATTGCAGATTACGGGAAAAGGGCGTATCTTTGCACCCGAAAATAAATGTAACTAAAAGTAAGATAGACAAATGAAAACAACAATCGTAATTTATGGCTCTTCTACTGGCTCATGCCAGTCGATTGCCGAAACCATCGCCTCTAAGTTGGGCGTGGAAGCTGTAGATGTAGCTAACATCGATGACGCTACTATCACAAGTCATGAGAATCTTCTTCTCGGTACTTCTACCTGGGGTGCCGGCGAGATGCAGGACGACTGGTATGATGGCGTGAAGACATTGAAGAGTGCCGGCTTGGCTGGCAAGACTGTGGCCCTGTTTGGTTGTGGCGACAGCGAGTCTTACCCTGATACATTCTGTGGCGGCATGAAGGAACTCTATGATGCTGCCGTTGAGACTGGTGCTACCGTATTGCCTGGTGTTTCTACAGACGGATACACCTATGATGACAGTGAGGCAATTGATGGCGACAAGTTCCTGGGACTCGCACTCGACGAGGTGAACGAGGACGACAAGACAGAGGAGCGTATCGATGCCTGGCTCGAGGACATCAAGCCAGCGTTATAATTTTACAAAAATATTTTTCAAGAATTGGAGAATGATGGAATTCTCTGATTCTTGGTTTAAAAACAGATAAATTCGGATAGTATGCAGCAGGAAATCGCAACACCAGTAGATTTGAAGGTTCTGATGAATCATATATATGAATATAAGAAGGGCGTGCGCCGCCTGGTGCTCTACACCTTCAACAAGAAATATGAGTCTTTTGCCATAACTAGATTAGAGCGTCAGAACATTGATTATATCATCCAGCCGGTTGGCAACGACCGTCTGAATCTCTTCTTTGGTAAGAAAGAATGTCTGGATGCTATCCGCATGATAATCACCAAACCGTTGTGCCAGCTTACGCCGGAGGAGGATTTCATCTTGGGTGCCATGCTGGGATATGACATCTGCGCCCAATGCGAACGCTATTGTGAGCGCAAGAAGAAGGTTTGCTAAGCTTTTCTTTCATCTTCGTAATGTTTTATGTTTATAAGTAGAAAGAGCGTGATTGCCGTAATGGTGATTACGCTCTTTCTGCATATTTCGGAATAATTCCTCTTTTTGATGCATGTTCTGACGGAATAATTCCTGTTTTTACCTTCTGTTTTAACGGAATAATTCCTCTTTTTGAGGGCTGAAATGAAAGAAAAAGTCCTGAAAGCTTGTGTAATTAATTGAAAATGAGTATATTTGCACCAGATTAAATGGAAGGCTTATGTTAGAACGTAAATTTGCAGAAAATTTGGAAAAATTTCTCCTTCACGAACCTCGGAAGATTCTGCTTGTCAATGGTGCAAGGCAGATAGGTAAATCGTATCTGATAAGATATGTGGGGAAGAAACTTTTCAAGCATTTTGTTGAGATAAATCTCAAGGCAGACCAAGAGGGAGATGGCATTTTTAAAACAGTAAGGAGCAAGGAAGATTTTTACTTGCAGTTGGGTGCCATGGCAGGTAACAATCTCGGAAGTAAGGATGATACCCTGGTTTTTCTTGATGAAATACAGAGTTATCCTCATTTGATGACCTTGCTTAAGTTTCTCAACGAGGATGGTAAATACCGATATGTGGCTAGTGGCTCCCAACTGGGTGTCGCCTTGTCGCAAACCCCTTCTGTGCCCATCGGCAGTATCGCTGTCCAACAGATGTATCCTCTTGATTTCGAGGAATTCTTGTGGGCGATGGGGTGTGGAAAGGAGGCGATAGAGAGCATGCGGCATAGTTTTCTGGATAGGAAAGCCTTGAATGAGTCGATGCATAACTATATGCTCCAGCAGTTTAAGATTTATCTGCTCGTGGGAGGAATGCCTGATGCCGTCAATAAATTTCTTGAAAATAGAAATATGGCTCAAGTGCGAAGTATTCAGCGGGATATTCATGCGCTTTATAAGATAGATGCATCTCAGTATGATGATGAGCGCAAACTTGTTATCAGAAAGATATATGATATGATTCCATCGAATATGGAAAATAAGAAAAAGCGTATCATCGTAAAGAATATCGAAGGCTTGAAGGCGCATAAGCAATTTAGCGACTATGCTGAGGAATTTGAGTATCTTACGAATTCTGGGGTAGCTTTGTCGGTGCAGGCTATCAGCAATCCTAGTTTTCCACTGATAGAGTCGGAGAGCAAGAATTTGCTGAAGCTCTATATGAATGATGTGGGGTTATTGACCAGTATACTTTATGGTACGAATATCAATGCCGTGTTGAGGGATGAGCGGAGTGTGAATCTGGGTGCTGTATATGAGTCGGTCATAGCTCAGGAATTTCATGCCCATGGTTATGTACTTCATTATTATGATAACAAGCAGAAAGGTGAGGTGGATTATCTGATTGATGATTACAGAAACCTGACGGTCTTGCCTGTGGAAATCAAGTCGGGTAAGGATTATATGGTGCATAGTGCACTTGATAAGTTCCTGGATACCCCGGAATATCATATTCATGAGGCTGTGGTGCTGAGCAATGAGCAGAAGGTTTATACAGAAAACGGAATCACTTATATGCCTATATATTATTGTATGTTCTTTAACAACAAGATAGAAGATGAGGCTGATCTGGTGATTCCTGAGATTCAGCTGCCAAGTCTGTAAATATACGAGAGGGTGTGTCATTGGTTTATGGCACACCCTCTTTTCTTGGCTATTGGCTTTGTTGGAAATCACACAGCTTGCAAGCGTTATAAATGTATTCAAAAAAACTTGTAGTCCTTACCGGTAAGGTTGGAAAAATGAAATTTCGTCTCAATAATCTAATGGAGCTATGAAATGCTCCTCTGGTAGGTCTGGAAAATACTTGCCTTCAGCATCATTAGTTACATACATTTCGTTTTCTGAGTCTTCTGTGGCGAAATAGATTTCCAAATCTTTGAAACGATTTTTGAGAAGAATGTGGAAGTCGGTAATCAATGCGAGTTCATCCGCTTCTATATAGAGAAAGTTTTCTGAAAGTTTACATTTCTTGATATTGCCACATAGATTGCTGGTTCCATAGTCAACACCAAGAGCTAAAATGATGTTCCCTTCCCAATCAGCGTCCTCGCCTTCTTCCATGACTGGGCGTTCTTTCTGTTTAAAAGCCTGATAGAGGTCATGTATCTCTTGCAACTCTTCTTGTTTTCCCACAATGTGGTAGCGTACTTTTATATTATGCATTTGGGATGCAAAGATAGCTAAATCTGATTCCATGTCTTGTCAATCGATTTTATAGTTATACAAATATCTCAGACTGTCACCACTTATTTCGAAAGCAACGATATCATGGGCATACTCATTGCTGCCTACCTTGGCAGATAGGAAGAATATGTATGAGCGATTGCCGTATTCATCGTCGATACTTACTATCTTCTGTACCTCATGGTGACTGTAGTCATCCTTGGGGTGGGCAAGTTGCAGCAGAGGTCGATGTTCTTCGTGCTGCTTGCCATCTGCGGATTTAAACTTAACTACACAGTCTATGTCTGGTGCCGTTCCGCCCTCGCAGGTATCATGCCAGATGGCTGTTACGAGACTGTCATCAGAGATTATTGTGTGATAAGTCTCGATAGAGTCAGATTTATCTATTGGATTATCGATACTTGCGTTCTGTGACTTGTTCTGGCATGATGCGAGAAGCATGATAAAGAAGCTAATGACTGTAATACAGGTTTTCATCCTCTGTTTTTTTTGAGTTCAACAAACATGCTGTCGACCAATACTTCTCCATCCTCTTCATATTCAGGATCAAAGAGAAGCCCTGGAAGAGTAAGCGGCTCCGTCAGGCCTTTCACGTATGAGCCGATATAGACATCTACATTGTATTGGTCGTTTATTCTTGGCTGGCAAGTGAAGTCATAAGGTAGTTTTGCATTGTCACACAGCCAATAATAGTCGTCCTCAAAGTCAAAATCGGCTTTCTCCCACACAAAGCTGAGTGCATACATGGGAGGATTGAGCCAATATTTACACTTTTTAGGGTCCCCAACATAGAGGCGGCGTGAATGAATCTCTTGCTGCCAAAATGTAGGGAAGAGGGCAGGCTCGCCAATGCAGCCGTCATGGCTGTCGCACGCAAAGTTCACTGTTTCTATAATCTGTTCCTTGATGTGCTTGCTCCATAGGTGGGCTACGTGGTATCCATGGTCCTTATGTACTCTTAGATATATTCTCATAAGTGCTCTATTTATGATTTTCAATCCATTTTTTAGCCAACTTCGTGGCTACGTTATAGAAGTCGTTCTTGTTCTCGTCAGACCAAAGTTCCTCATCATGTTTGAGGTATTCTAACAGGTCTCCGCATTGATCATCGGTCAATCCGGAGTTACAAACTTCTATCATAACTCTTAATACAACCAGATGGCGTATATCTCCAACATTTTTTCGTGATGTCATATCCTTTGTATTTAATTGATATTCTCTTTTTTGTGAATCTCTTGCAGAATGGCCTGGCGCATCCACCACACGGCATAAGCTGCAAAGGTAAATCCACGAGACTTATCGAACTTGTGGCTGGCACGTATCAGTCCGTGGCGGCTGGCTGCTATAAGTTCATCGGCGGTGAGCCCCTTTCCGACATACTGCTTTGCCACAGCCTTGATAAAAACGGAACCTAGTTCTGCTAAGTCGTTCTCCGCATTAGAGTCGCCCTGCTGGATGGGGTCGATAAGACGCAAAGCCTCGTCGTTGTCGATGATAGGCTTCTTTTCTCTGTTTGTTGTTTCGTTTTTGTTCACCATATTTCTTTATGTTTTAAAATGTTGTCGCGCGAAATTTACCCAGTTTTTCTGAAATAAAAAAATCAGGCCATAGAAAATCAACAAAAAATCAACTTTTTGTTGCAATCATATCTTATTCAAAGATACTGAATATGGCTTGGATAATCCAGCCAATAATCATAAACGCGAGTTGTATGAGACTTATCAGTATGTAGCCACCAAACACAACTATCAAGATTCCGCATAGAAAGAAAAACATGTCTCACGTCTTTTGAAAAGTTCTGCCTACTCCCTTTACAGCGTTTTGGCAGTCTCTGTTGTCATATTGCTTTATGACTATTGGGACATTATCATCAAGCAGTTTGGTAGACTTTTAATGCTATCCAACATACTTTTTTACCAATTTTCTTCTGTTACTTGTACTTGTTTGCCTGTTTTGTCAATGTTAATCCATTCACCATTCAGTTTAACCTCAGCAGTCTTTGCTCCGAACAAAAAACCATGAGCATCTTCGTACTTACAAGGGATTATTTCTTCGCCTTCGTTATTGACGAAGCCATATCCTTCTTTAGATTTCACCAATGATAATCCACCTTCAAAGGCATACGCTTTTTCATATTTGCAAGGGATTATTTCTTCACCATCTTCATTGATAAAACCATACTTTCCGTCAAGTCTTACTTTTATCAAACCATTAAAGATAAAATCATCTTGCCAGTCATACTTGCCATAGTCGCAACCATCTCGATTCCAGTATTTTTTTGCCAGTTCGTCAGCTTCCTCCTTTGTCATTGCCTTGTCAATGTTGTTGGCTACGAATCTGTAGAAGGCACAATAGTTTGGATTCCAAAGTTCGGTGGCTTTGGTCCATTCCTGTGGGAAATCGTCAGGGCCATGACCATAGCCGATATTGTCAACAACTGCAGCAATACAAATCTCATCATCGTCATCAAGTCCGATGCCGAATATTGACACTTCTGTTCCGTCACCATCATCGCCTTCACATTCGTCTTCCCAATCGGGCACGGCAATGTAGCGTTTGTCGCCCTGTTTGCTCAACAAGTCGATAACGGCATCTTTGGTCTTATCGTTAATCGCATTCATTTCGTTCAAGAATGTATCTGGGCTTATTTTTTCTACAGTTTTGTTAGCCATATTATTTAAAAATTAAATTGATTATTAGTTGTTGCTCTCTTTTATGAATCCGCATAGAAAGAAAAACATGTCTCACGTCTTTTAAAAGTTTTGCCTACTCCTTTTACAGCGTTTCGGTTTTCTCTGTTATTATCTCGACAACTGCATCATCGTAAATCAACCTCATACTCATTGAAATAGATGAAGCCGTCCTTCCAATACTCACAGTTCCACTTGTGGATGTCATCAACAGTAAGAGTGTCACGTTTCAAGACACGTGCGAAATAGGCTAATGCCTCATCCATACTGTTGAACCGCTCGTAACCACACAAAACTGGCTCTTTCAAATGAAAGTCCACACTGACGCGTGTCGGGAAATATTTCCCCTCTGCATCATTTGTTGCATAAGTCTCATCGCAATAACTTTCCACCATATAGTATATGGTCATACCTTCATAGTGGCTTTCAAGCGGATGTCGGAAGTCTGCCGTCACCCAATCTTCCTCGGCTTCAATACTCAATGAATTATCTACGAACTCACATTTTATAATGTTGCCCCGAAGATATTGTTCTTTGGTATCTACTCCGAGACTATACACCATACTTGCGTAAGATACAGACTTGTCTTTACCCTCTTCAAGCAGTTTCTTGTTTAGAAGCGTCCTATATTGGTCATATATCTCTTGAAGGTCATTTGGTTTGCCTTCAATGCGATAGTATACTGTGGTCAAATACTCCATAAAGCATGATTCTTTTTTTAATGTGACTTTCTTTTGTAGCGCATAGTCAGAACAGCATATCCCTTTCCAGCGTTTCGGCTTCCTCTGTTGTTACTTGTTATTTTGTCACTTGCTTACCCGTTTTGTCAATGGTAATCCAATCACCTCTTAGAGGCAAGACTTTCACAAATCCTTTTACGGTGAATTTCTTTACATCAACATACTGACAAGGAATTACTTCTTCTCCTTCTTCATTCACGAAGCCCCAAAGATTGTTTAGCCTGACACCTGCATATCCATTCTTAAACATCCTTACGTCTTCATACTTGTTGCAAGGAACGACAACTTTGCCAGTCATTCTGACTAATCCCCATGTGTCATCCTTGTTTTCCTTGACGTGGGCGTATCCATTTTCCATGTCAGACACATCACAATACTTACAAGGAATTATCTCTTCTGAATTCATGTTAATCCATCCATATTTGAAATTCCGCTTAGCTCGAGCTATTCCGCCCTCTTCAAAGGACCAGAGAAAATTATATACGCACGGACCCAATAATTTTGTTTCGCTATTATATATTCCGTATTTTATATCGCATATCTCGCCTTTTGCGTATCGGGTAATCCTGTACAAGAAAATTCCGTATCCTATACATTTTGGATAGAAATCTCCTACAAAGTCATACTTTGCCTGTAGTTCTGCAGCAATCAGTTCCTTTTCATCTTTTGTAAGCGCGTTGAATTCACCAATAGGACCTGTCAATAACGGATTCTCAAACCCAATCGCCATTAGTGAAGTGCAGCCAGCAAACGCCATTCGCTCCACAATCTTCACATTCTTGTTTAGATATACAGACTCCAGATGCTTGCAACTTGCAAAGGCTTTGTCATAAACAAGACATTTGCCTCCATCACTTATCTCAATGTTGAGACTCTTCAACCCTGAGTTTCTGAACGCAGACTTGTCGATAATCTTCAGGTGACTTGGAATATTTATCTCTTCCAAAGCTTTGCAGCCAGCAAAGGCACCTTCCCAAATCTTGCCCAACGTTTCAGGCAAGATTATCTCCTTCAAACTCTCACAATGAGCGAAACTCTCTATTCCGATGAAATCTACTCCAGGCATTGTTATCTTGAAGAGCTTTATGCAGCTTGCGAAAGCTCTTGTGCCCAAGTCGGTAACTGATGCTGGCAATACCACCTCATGAAGATTGTCAAGTCCTTGGCATGCGTCATCGCAAATAGCCTTCACACCGTCTTTCACTTCAAGGTACTCTGGATTGCCGAGTACTGTCAACAAGCGAAGTCCATCCTCGCTGTAGATTGGTCCAGAACACTTATTGCCTCTGGCTTCCTTGATTATTGCTCGATCCTCTTTTGTCAATCTTGTATTCATCATATTTATTATTTTTTTAGTTGTATCCATAAAAGAATAGCATGTCTTGAACTTACATCTCTTCTGTATTATTCATTACCTTCACTTGGTCGAAGCTCATTGGCTCATACTCTAATATCTCACCTGTCTCTTTTATCATGCGATAACGCAGATGGGTGCGGATATGTGAAATCCCCTCTGGATGATTCAAGTCGTTAACTGTAGGCTGAATGGTGCTCACCTGATGATATTCCACATGACGATTGTCCTTATCACTGCTTTCTTCCAACACGATGTCTTCGAAAGTGCTGAGATTCAGCTTTGCCTCGGCCAGCAAGCCTTTCAATGTGGCTGCCCAATTTTCATTATCCTCTATGCCATCGTATATTCTGTCCATATATCCCTTGCCTTTGATGGCATGGAATAGTTCGATGAGGTAAGCGAAACGCTTCTCAACATCATCGGCTATGAATATATGTGCACGTTGGTTCCAAGAGTTGAAAGTAGACAAGGCGAGCGACTTCAACACCACTTGTCCATTGGGCAGCGTAGGAATATGAATAGGGTCAAGACATAGCAGCACGACGTGCTTTCCCGACTCTGCCGCCAGTCGTTCAGCAATGAGCACATGGGTGTTATAGTCTCTTGCCATAGTGCATATTATCACGACTACCTTCTGCGGCATTTTGGCAAGCGACATCACGCCAAGCTCAAAATGCATCAGTTCAGCAGGTTCGAGTCTTATTTTTCTCACCATGCCTTCACCATATATCTCCTCGCCCTTTTTGCATACAAGACGGGGCAGGTTGCGGTTGCGTGCCCCACTGAAGAACACTACGAGCGGTTTTTTGCGAGGTATCAGAAAAAACTCTTCCACCACATCCATTGTTTGGCTTGGCAATACTGTATGTAGTTTATCTTCTGGCAAGAGTAGCGAGATGCTGTTTTCTGCCGTCTGCTTGTCTACTACCGCTACTTCTCCGTTCAGACATTTCTCCGAGAACTCGCGGAAGAAGTCTCTGTCGAGCAACTTTGATACTTTCAGCAACAAGTCGGTATCGAGACTCGTCTTGCCGAATATCTCATATGTGGCAGAGCTGGATTTGCACAGTTCTTTGGCAAAGACTGCCACCGAAGGAAACTTTGTCTTTACTTCCTTCAGAATTTCCTGACCTATATGATATTTCTCCATTTGTATTTATACTAATTAAAACCTATCGTTGTATTTATACTTATAAACAACAATCGTTTCTACTTGAAATCTCATTATAATCCCATTCATCAAATGCAGCGACATTGAGTTGCGGCTCTTCTTCCCTTGAATAGTCGTTGGCAAGATATACAACCGGAAGTCTTGTCTTGTTCATCAAGTCGATAACATATTTCAGAAATGGAGCCTTCAGCTGCCCAAAGTAGCGATGGAACAGGAAAAATCTGATACCTTCACTATCTGAGATCTTTTTCTTTTCGATAACAGCGCCGTCCTTTTCGTAAACGTTGTCTCCACATGTTGCACATCCGGGAATACTCGCAATGCTGCGTCTTGCCTCATCGATTTCGCTGTTTGAGTGAAACCAGATAAGCAAAGGTCGCTTGGGATTGCCTGCGATGTATTCTGCAATTTTATTAAGTATTGTCATAACTCTATTTTGCTTAAGTGAATAAAACTGGGTGCAAAGGTAATGCTTTTTTGCCTTTGCACCAAGTTTCTTTATTAGGAAGAACCGGAATGTGATGCCGGAAAATCAGGAAAGAAGGAAACTTTGCCTTTACCTCTTTCAGAATCTCTTGTCCTATATGATATTTCTCCATTGAATTGTATTATTATGTATGTTTATATTTCCAGTCCTCGTTGGTCAGAACCATTTAAAATCCTTGTCAAACAAGTTGGATATTGGTTTGAATAGTCTGCACAGGATAAGTCCGACGACTATCAAGCCTATACGCACTAATGCAGAGCCGTCCATCGTGAATCCGAGCCAAACAAGGTACAGCGGTGAACACATAGCGCCTATGGTTATCAGCATCATTAGTGATGCGAGGAATGTTTTAATGCCCATATTTCAATTATTTTATGGTATAGTTGTACAATGGTCGCAGACTGTCACCGGCTATCTCGAAAGCCACAATGTCGTGAGCGTACTCGTTGCTTCCCACCTTAGCGGAGAGGAAGAACACGTAGGAGCGATTGCCGTATTCATCGTCAAGACTTACAATCTTCTGCACTTTATGATGGCTGTAATCATCATCAGGATGAGCAATTTGCAGCAGAGGGCGATGCTCTTCGTGCAGCTTGCCGTCAGAAGCCTTAAACTTCACCACATAGTCTATGTCGGGTGCCGTCCCACCTTCGCCTGTGTCATGCCAGGTGGCTGTCACGAGACTGTCGTCAGAGACTATTGTGTGGCAAGTCCCGACAGAGTCAGACTTATCCACTGACTCATCGAGACTTGTGTTCTGTGACTTGTGCTGACATGATGTGAGAAGCATGGGAAAGGCGATAATGACAGCAACAATAGTTTTCATCCTAAGAAGTACTTTTTGAATAATTCGATAAAGGGACCTTCCGAACCTTCCCATTCTAATGTACTGATTTCGCCTGTCTCTTTGTTTATGTTAATCCACATACTGACTGGATGATTATATGCTCCGAGCAGGTTCTTGTCTTCAGGTCGAAGGATAACCGAACTTATCTGATGACGTTCCCATATGCCATCACTCTTGATAATAGTATCCTTAAAGGTGCTTAGTTTCTTGGCTTCTGCCAGGTACTGCTGCGCTCCTTCTTCGTCATGATTTTCCAGACATCTGGCGATTCCTCTGATACAGTCTCCATTTTTTGTAGCCCTGAAAAGCTCGCGATAGTACACAAAGTCGTTCTGGCTATTATCCAACACACATGCAAAGATGCGCTCTTTCCATGTGTCGAATGTTGGCTCGGCGTAGGAGATGTATTTTGGATGTCCTAAGTTCTCTATGCGGCTGTTATTCTTGCATATCACCACAACATGCTTTTCTGAAGCTGCAAGCAGTTTCTCTGACAGTAGAATAATCTGGTCGAAACCATTTTGCAGTCCAGAGCCACTATAGCATACAACAAATGCCTTCTGTGGCAAAGCTGTCATATGTGGGATTTGTGCCTCGAAGTCGACCAAAGCATTCTTATCCACCATTAACGTCTTCACCTTTCCTTCGCCAAAAATGCCCTCGCCTATCCGACTTACAGCATCGGTGTATGTTATGCTATCTCTACTTCTGCAAAACGCCACAAGTGGCTTTCGACGTGGAAGCAGGAAGTATTCCTCAAAAACCATTTCGCAATTATATGGTGTGAAGACATGCAACTCGTCTTCTGGCAATAGACAGTTGACGCGCTTCTCTGTCATATCCTTGTCTTCCACAGCCACCTCTCCGTTAAGACATTTCTCCGAGAACTCGCGGAAGAAGTCTCTGTCGAGCAGCTTTGATACTTTCAGCAGCAGGTCGGTGTCGAGACTTGTCTTGCCGAATATCTCGTATGTGGCAGAGCTCGACTTACACAGTTCTCTGGCAAAGGCAGCTACTGAAGGAAACTTTGCCTTTACCTCTTTCAGAATCTCTTGTCCTATATGATATTTCT